>JACKQG010002019.1_pt1 | contig 27142 bp, 24 predicted proteins | sample 8237621 | NCBI WGS metagenome assembly JACKQG01 (sample SAMN15677084, study PRJNA649215) | marine metagenome | biome: marine; feature: Black Sea; material: saline water; isolation source: suspended particulate matter (SPM) from the Black Sea western gyre | collected 2013-06-09/2013-06-10 | depth... | reverse complement strand
GGCAACCGCCTGTCCGTCACCGTAAGAATCAGCGAAATCGAATACCTCACGACCACCTACGAATACGATGCCAAAAACCAATTGATTAAGGGAACCAATCCCGCCGGCGAAGAGACCAGCTACACCTATGACTGCGTGGGCAAAGTCATCACCACCACTTCCCCCAACGGCAATATAACTACCAACAACTACGATGCCAATGACCGTCCGATACAGGTGGAAGATTTATTGGGTTTAGTCGTTGCCTACACCTACGACTGCGTTGGCAACCGTCTGAGTGAAATCGACGGCAACGGCAACACCACGACCTACGAATACGATGCTATCTACCGCCTCATCACAGTCACCGACCCTATGGGCGAGCCAACCCTATACGCGTATGACCGAGTAGGCAATCTGGTCGAAGTCATCGACCGCGAACTCAAAAAAACGACCCATGCTTATGACGTCCTCAACCGCACTGACCAGAAAGGTCAGACCACAAGTTATGTCTACAACGACCTGTATTTTCTGACGTTGCGTGACTACGAAACTGACCCGGATGATACCTTCACCTACGACCTCTCCGGCCGTATGCTCAGCGCTGAACGTGGAGGCTGGTTGGTGACATTCGAATACGACGTTGCCAATCGCGTCATACAGACCACCCAGAACGGTCAGGTCATTGATTATGTCTATGATATACCTAATCGAACCCGCACCATCATCTATCCTAATGGTCGAGTCATCACCGAGCAGATGGATCTGCGCCATCGTCTGGACACTATCGACGACGCGTTATCTCCACTACCCATCGTGGATTACCACTACGACCTCGGCAACCGGGTAGAAACCCGAACATATCGGAACGGTGTTCTGGCGAGCTACACTTATAACGACAACAATTGGATTCTGGAATTGGCGCATTCTATCGGCCCTACGCTTATCGCTGGCTTCAGTCACGACTATGACAAAGAAGGCAACAAGCTTTGTGAAGAAAAGTTCCACGCCCCCACCGACTCAGAAGCCTATCAATACGACGCCATCTACCAGCTCATCGACTACCGGATGGGTACACTGGTGGCCTGCACTGTTCCCGTGCAGGAGACCGAGACAACCTGGTACCTGGATCCGGTGGGCAACTGGGACACCAAGATTACCGATGGTGTCATCGAGGACCGCACGCACAACGAGGTGAACGAGTTGACGAATATTGACGCTCTCGATCTTCTCTACGATGACAACGGCAACCTCATTGATGATGGAAGCTACATCTATGAATATGATGAGGAAAACCGTCTCTTCTTTGTCACACGCAAAGCGGACGGCCAGGAAGTGGAATACCGATACGACGCCCTCAGCCGCCGCGTCGCGAAAGTGGTTGAGCCCGCCGGATTAGCCACGGAAACCCGTTACTTCTACGACGGCAATGGCTGGCGGGTACTTGAGGAACAGGATGACATCGGTGTGACTCAAGCGACTTACGTCTACGGCAACTACCTTCTCGAAGTCCTGACCATGGACCGGGTGGGTCAAACGTATTACTACCACCAGAACGCGTTGTCTTCCGTGTTCGCTCTCACGGACGCGACCGCAACAACGGTGGAAGGCTACATGTACGAGGCCTACGGTCGACAAACGGTGTTTGAGCCAGGTCCGAATGGTCAGGTGGACTTCGGAGGAGACGACATGATTGTTCCCGGAGGGTTGAGCTCGCTGGGCAACCCCTGCATGTTCACGGGTCATCGCTTCGACTCCGAAACGGGGTTGCATTACTATGGTTATAGATACTATAACCCCACTCTGGGAAGGTGGCCATCCAGAGATCCGATCGGGGAACTGGGCGGCCCTTTGCTGTTGACCACCGATGCTCTGCAAGCAGCATCATTGGTCGATGCAGGGACGCTTTTCCGGCTTTTCTTGGAGCACTTTGTTGAAGAAGAGCGCAACCTTTACAGCTTTGTTCAAAATAACCCCATAAGGGATACGGACTACCTTGGCCTGCAAAACCAGAACACACCCTATGTACCTCCTTTCCCGGTGGCGCCAGATTGCGTCTGTCCTGTTGGATCCAATACGGGCAAGAGGCCAGACCCAAACTACGGCGGCCCAACTCCGAACGGTTGTACTGGTGTTGGGCCTGGTCCGTTCAACTTTACACCGGCTTGCAACGGGCATGATACCTGTTACGGCACATGCAATTCTGATAAGGGAGTCTGCGATAGCGCCTTTCTTGCAGCTATGCAAAACATCTGTTCTGCTAATTGTGGAACCAGCATGAGCTGTCTTTTCTGGTGTAACAGCGTGGCTCAGAGTTATTACTACGGAGTTGCTGTGGCCGGACAGTCATTCTACAACAATGCTCAAGATGCTGCATGCGAAGACTGCTGTTGTCCATAACCAAAAATCGCCAACAACAAAGGGCCATTTTCCGTTTGGGCAAAAAGGATATTTTCTCGCTCCTTTCGCTGACGGCAGCCGGATGCCTTGCCGCTTGGTTGCTTTCTCTGGCTGTTAGGCTGAGTCTTGACATGAACGCCCTTTATACTGTTTACCGATTATGCATCTTCGTTGTGGTTTTCTTAGCAGGATGCCTATTTCCCTCTCACTACTTCGCAATGGCATGTGCACTTATGGTTGGTCAAGCTGTCGTCTCATATCTGGCGTTTCCACCTGCCCCCCCTATCCCCTGGGCATTGTCATTGCTGCTGTGATTGCTCTGTTTGGAGCGTTTTTTGGAATGGTCTCCAGGAGAATAGCAGCGGCCATCTTGTCAAAATCAGCTGGTAGGGTGGGCAATGCCCGCCCTACGGAATCTAAACCCGAACACAAAACGATGAATTGCGGGCAATCCCGCTACAAAATCAATCACAAAATTACGGGGGTAAAACCAATGCCGGAATATCGACGGGTATATGTACCAGGAGGAACCTACTTCCTTGCTTTGGTAACATACAATCGAACGCCACTGTTTTCCAAAGACGAAAACATTTCGCGATTACGTTCCGCTGTGGCAGACGTCAAATCTGAAATGCCGTTTTCAATCGAAGGTGCTGTCGTTTTGCCCGACCACATACACTTTTTGTGGACTCTGCCTTCCGGCGACACCAACTACTCCAAGCGCGTCGGACGGTTAAAGGTTCTCTTTACGCATGCCTTACGCGGTCAAAGAAATTTGCCTCAAAATGTGTCGGCTTCCCGCCGAAAGCATCGTGGAAGCGATTCACGTCTACTTCGTATCCGTGTTTCCTTATTTATGTGGCAAAGGCGTTTCTTTCAACACTATCCATGATGACGAAGATTTCAAACAACATTTGGATTACATACATTACAACCCGGTCAGGCACGACCTGGTTTCGTGTCCACACCTGTGGCCGCATTCTAGCTTCGATAAGTGGGTTAGAAAAGGTGGATATTTTGTGGATTGGTGTTGTGTATGTGATGGCAAACCATCACAACCGCCTGATTTCTCCAAAATTGCAGACCGAGTTGGAGAGTGATACGGTAGCAAGGTCTTCTCTTTCGTCTTGCAAAATGGTTCTCAATCTGTTATACTTTTTGTTACCCCACTACACCCCACGTAAGGAGGGGTTTCATCATACAGTTGCCATGTAGTGAGAGGAATCGCAACATGTCTATCGAAGGAAAAAGTAGGGGTAATCATTGAGGAGGGATGCGCTATTCTCACATCTGCGTTTTGGGAATACTTTGACCGGCTCTCGCAGGACGACTATGCGCTACTTGAACATCTCGAAGCGCACGGGTTGTTGGCTGGCGCGACAGCCAACGACCTGTTGGAAGCACTCGTGCGGGCTCGCCTACGGCTGGCGGATGAGCATCTCGCCTTCGCTTTGAGCCTAATCCGACTAATCCCGCGCACCGGCGGCAGATTATCTCGCGCAGCTACTATGCCATGCACCACAGTGCCCGTGCCGTACTGCTCTACCACGAACGTCGGGAATACACCATTCACAGCGGGCGAGGCAGTGTTACTGAGCAATTCGGTCGTCTCTTCCGTGACTCTGATGGACAGCGACAACAAGGCGTATTGCTCGACTGGCACAATTTACGCTTACGCGTTGACTACAACCCAAGCCTCGCCAGTGACTTGCTGGATGAAGCACAGTTAGCACAACTGGAAGCATCAACATTCGTTGACGAAATGCGTCTACGCTTACCAGCGCATCTTCGATAACAACGGAAAGGAGTGATAAACAATGGCAGATCTTCCCTTAAGGCGAATGCCGATATATTCCCCTTATTATCCGATTGACCGCGGCACAGCACGGGACGTGCAGAGGTATGTCGCCGAATCTTGCGCGTACTAACTTTTAGCCGTTGTGCGGTCTCTTGAATGGTTAAAAAGGTGGTTGACATTATAAGCATCTCCTAAATTGCACTCAAAACAAATGATTTCGAAATGGAATTCACCATAACACACATCAATACAAAAAGCGATACATCGGCTTATCAATTGTGATACCTATCAAACTCCAAATGCTCCCAACGATAAATTCGCCCAAGATTAAACCCAAAAAGAATGGAATGGCTTTGCGATGCGTGTTTAGTCCACCAAATCTTAGAATAATCCATTTGATGAGGAAACTGAAAAATATAGAAAACCAGAATACGTTCATCGACCAACTGCTGGAGATGGCGTATCCTGCGGGGTGAAACGGCCACCAGAACATGCGCATCCGCATGACCATGAGAAAGAATGTGCTTAACAAGCCGACAAACATCGCTACGGTGGCGGGATAGTCGGGTTTGCGTGGGCTGATAAGCCAGCTTTGGAGACGATTGAAAGGACGCCAGGAAAACCAGGCGCGCGCGCCTTCGATGTATGAGATGTGATAGTATGACCAGAACGACGCCAATGTGCCGATGAGGATTGCGATTACCATAGCGATGAGTAATCTTCTGTTATTGATGCCCGTCCGCTCTGCGAGTTTGAAGCCCTCAAGTTGATGCGGCATCGGATGTCCACGATAGGCGCGATTGAAGAAAAATAAGTAACCGAACATGGTCAGATTGGACGCTCCCAGAATTCGGGTTCCGAATATTCTCGGCAACATTTCATCAGGTCCAATAAAGTGCAAATCATGGACTGGCGAACCTAATTCCGCTCTCATGCGAGTGACTGCTGTGGAAACCGCGTAGTAAATTGCAAAGAACGCCAAAATTACCCACAGAGACATGCCAGCGGCTTTGCAAAATGCCACCAGAAATCCCAAACTTGCAATTAGTCCGAACAACGCCAGGCGATACGGCATCGGTTCGTCGGAATCATCCACATGGGGAGTATTAGTGAGAATTTTTCTGACTGCTTGATATAGATGACGTCTGCTCGCCGTAATTGCAATGATGAACAAGCCGATGTATGCGCCGAAGGATTGTTCGTCGATAAATGGAAATCCGGGCATGCCGCGCAATCCAATGATGCTGCCCATAATTCGCTGCCATTTCCAGAACAGATAGAAAAACCAGCATGAAAACGAGAGGTCAAGCGGGATGAAAAATCCCAATCCTACTGCGAACGGAAAAAGCGCGACGGGCATCCAGCCGATGGCATTCCACGGTTTCGTGGTAAAAAACGGACGTAAATCGTACAACCGTCCGCCGATGCTGGGAACAGTCGGATACAGAAAATGTAATCCATTGATAACGTCCATAACTCCCGCAGCCGCAAATCCTATCCACATAACTCGGCTGCGCAAAATCCCCGTGATTCCTCCACCAGTGGTCATTTCCAGCGGGAGCTGGATAATGGGATAGCTTAGTTTCTCATTTTCCGTCCACTGCTTACGCACGAAGCTGTTTATGCACACCATCACGAATACCAACGCGAAAAGAAATCCCGACCACCACAACGCTGGCGTGAGCCAGCCTTTGATGTGTTCCAAGGTGTAAAAAGTCGATTCGCCTTGATAATATTCAGCGAGGAAATTCTTATCTTTAACTGTCATCCAATCAGGGATGTATCGATGAAACAGTTCAGCCCATTCATTCTCCGGCGTGGCATACCAGAACGGATGAGGAATCATGGGAATCAATACACGCAAAACATCATGTCCCGCTAACGAGGACGCTATGGAGAGCATCACATAAACCGTGAGCAACTCGCCTTGACTGAGAAACTGTCCGGCAAATCCCGAACGTCCCGCTTTAGCGGGAGAATTTCCCCGACTGAAGTCGGGCATCCAGCTCCTCCCTAACAACTTCACCACCAGCCAATTCAAACCGGCGAGAATAAAAACGCAAAAAATTACGTTAAAGTAGAGTGATACTGTGGTCGGATAGCCCTGTCCGGCGGAATCCATAATCCAGTAAGCATTGAATGGAATCAGCGCTAACCCAATCAGAATCGCCCGCCACGATGCACCAATTTGCCTTGATTTAGAAAATCCTTCCATCATTCCTTTCTCTGCTTCCTAATCTATCTGAAACGCTATTCGTTTCGAACGCAATTCCTCGTTAGCTCCCCCTTTGGCAAAGGGGGCCGGGGGGATTTCATTCAAAACAAAAGGTCCGAAACAAGCCAGGTTCTTCCGCGCTTCAGTTTATTCATTTCTTTCCCCAATTTATCCCCGCGGAACAAAAATAATAGTTTCTTCAGCCTGTTTAAATGTAATATCGAATAAATCGAAAACAACAGCTCGTCCTAGGATAACATCGGTAAAAGTTGAATCTTGAACCCAAGCAACAGGTATAGTTGCTGTAACCTCATCGATTCTCACCGCGGCTTGGCGAAGGACAATGTCAAGCGTTCCACTAAGTCCAATTGCTTGTTGATGCAATTCTTCAGGTAACAAAGTAAAGCCCAGTTCCTGTCCTAACTCCAGCGGTATCACACTGATGTCAGCGCCAGAGTCCACCAACGCTTGTAAATCAAGCCATCTACCATCGGTACATTGCCAGGCGATATCATACATTGGATTCCAAAAGTGAAATCCTAACGAACGAAGACGAATGGGTAAAATACGAAGCTTTCCAAGTTCTCTTGGGATAGCATAAATGGTGAACGGTTTTCCTGACACTCTGGCTTCTCGTAATACTTCCGCAAGCTTGGGATGAGCAATGAGTTTATCAGCCTGTACAGCAACATATTGTCCTCTATATGGAAGAAAACGCTCCATAGATGGGGATAGAGATACTTCCGGTATCCACTGGAGTTGTTCTTGCTTATTAATCATTCTATATCCCTCCTTGTCTTAACCAATATTTCGTTTTGCTTTTTCCCAAAACTCGTCTAACCCTTCAAGGTCATAATCTTCAAAACGTTTGCCCTGACGTTCTATTTCAGCCTCCATCATTTTAAAACGCCGAATGAACTTTTCATTCACCTTACGTAGCGCATTCTCGGAGTCAACGTTGAGAAATCGGGATAAATTGACTATGGAAAACAACAAGTCCCCAATTTCCATCTCTATATCCGCTTGTTCAGAAGAATTCATGCTATCCCTAAGTTCCTCCAATTCCTCCTGAATTTTCGGCATAACATCTTCGCCCCGTTTCCAATCGAAGCCCACCCGTGAAGCTTTGTTTTGAATTTTCCGCGCCCTCATTAAACTGGGCAATTGAATGGGAATACCATCCATCAGAGATTTTCTATCCTGAAAAGTTTCCTCACTTCTTTTGATAGCCTCCCAATTGGACAACACTTGCGCGGTATTTTCTACCTGAACGTCGCCAAATACATGGGGATGCCGTCTGATTAATTTTTCTGTGATTGTCTGAATAACATCACCAATGTTAAACTTATTCTCATCTTGAGCAACTTGAGCATGCAACATCACTTGCATCAGCAAATCACCTAATTCTTCCTGTAGCTTCGCTGGATTATCTGCATCAATCGCCTCAATGACCTCATAAGTTTCTTCCAGCAAACTCGATTTTAACGTCGAATGCGTCTGTTCCTTATCCCAGGGACATCCGTTTTCGCTCCTCAATGCTGCTACTACTTCCACCAGTTTGTCAAATAATTTCTGGTATTTCGTCATTTTTTTACCCGTTTAATAGAAACCAGGTTTTGGGGAAAAACTTGGTTTCTGATTTGATGATATTTTACCAACTTTTCGTCCTCATGTCAACTATTCTTTTTGATTAACAATAAACAAACGGATATTAACAATCGTTATGTAATATTATAATTTGTAGAAACAGCAGAAATTTTTTGACGTTAGGTTATTTTAGAATGGAGGATGAGAAAACGATGAGAAAAAGAGGCCATTTAGTTGAATATGATTTGTCTGAAGCCGCTCGGATTCTTCGAATCCCCACAAGATAATTGCTCGAAGGTGTTAAAAAAGGCAGATTTCAGTATTTTTATCGGATTCAGGGACAACATTATAAATTCCACGATGCAAGCATAGAGACGAATCGAATGCGTTTGTCGTGGAATTAATAGGAAAATAGGCGTAGAGAGAAGTACGTCCGGATGTCTCAAAAACAGAGTGAGGTATTCCTGAAATTGATGTATATGGGGTGAAATCAGTGAAATCAGTGACCCCACTACTGGAAGCTGATTTGTTTTCATTTCTATTTGGAACTGAAATGAAAACAAATATTTGATATATTATTGGCTGAGAATCTGTTTATTGACAGCACCTGCGTCAGAGCCCATCAACATGCTGCCGGTGCTGCTAAAACAACCGGAGGACAGTGGCAGCAGGCTCTGGGTCGAAGTGTTGGTGGATTGTCAACGAAAATACATCTCGGTTGCTTAGATGAGAAAAATGCCATTGCCGTCGTTCTGACAGGCGGAGAAGTCGCAGATGTAACCCAATTCGATGCTGTTTTCGATAAGTTACCAGAAAATCATGACCTAAAAAACGGAATCATGGATAAGGGTTACGACAGTAACCCGGTTCGAGAAACGTTAGCCTTAAACGAAATGGCCGCGGTTATTCCTCCTAAGGTAAATCGCACCGAAAAAATTGACTTTGATGAACAGTTATATAAGCTCCGCAATAAGATAGAGAGATTCATCAATCGGATTAAGCAATTTCGACGTATTGCTACTCGAAGTTAGCAGAGACTTACCTGGTCTTCATCTATATAGTTTCTGTATATGTTATGTTATCTTAATTCGTCAACACGCCCTAAGACAATGGGACAACTTCTACAAGCCAAAACCAGAGCCGATTAAAGCCTTCGGTGGTGGAAAGTGGGAGAATAAAGGGAATATGCCGAACGCGAGAGCCGGTTTTCCTGCAATTGTTGTGGATGGGAAAATTTATGCCTTTGGCGGATGGAAATGGGATGTTGGACCCGTCCCAACCGTCGATGTATACAACCCAGCGACAGATACATGGACAAAAAAAAGGGATATGCCAACAAAAAGGTCTGCGGCAGCGGCGGCTATGGTAAATGGAAAGATTTACGTGATTGGCGGATCCCGGAAGGGGGTAGGTACAATTCCTACGGTCGAAGAGTATGACCCAAAGACAGATACGTGGACGAAAAAAGCGGATATGCCGACGAGAAGGTCAGAGTTATCCGCATTCGCTGTCGATGGAAAAATTTACGTGATTGGTGGAGCGCAAAAAGCCGATGCAATCCTTTCGATAGTAGAGATGTACGACCCGGTAGCAGATAAATGGACAAAGAAGGCAAACATGCCAACCGCAAGAGCAGCGCATTCTGGCGCCGTGGTGAATGGAAAAATCTATATCATGGGAGGCGCGCAAGCAGCAGGAGAAGCTGTCACTCCATTGGCGGAAGTGGAAGTGGATGAGCCCGTTACAGATACCTGGACACGGGTTGCCAATATGCCGACGGCAAGATGGAGTTTATCCGCAAATGTCATGAATGGTAAAATCTTTGTCTTTGGAGGCATTGATGAAAGTAACAGACCTTTATCACAAGTCGAGATGTATAATCCTGCCACAGACACATGGACAATTCTCAACAGCATGCCAACAGCAAGGTATGCTTTATCTGCGACGACTGTTGAGGGGAAAATTTATATCATTGGTGGAGAAGACGGTGAACGACCTGCCCCGGAAATTTTAGCGTTTGACCCCGAATTGCCTTCAAGTGTCAATCCAGCAGGAAAGCTCTCTGCAACGTGGGGAGAAATCAAAGCTGCTCAATAGCTCTGATACCAAATGGGTCATGTTAAGAATCAAGTTTTGTGTAGAACGAAACGACGTTTCGCCGGTCGTTTCGCTCTACATTTGCGCTTTATTCGCAAGCCACATCCAGTTTATTTTCGTTCCAACAAGCTTTTTTGCCTTCTTTATAGGACGGCGAAGTGATGCTTCCGGCAGTAGTTGTTAAATTCCATTCGATTTCTGTCGTCGTACCTTTATTAGCCTCAGTAAAGCTGATACTTGCCATGTCGCCTTCCACAGCATAACGCACCACATTGCCAAAATACGGTCCACCTTCTTCCTTGTTGGTAAAAGTGCGTTCACGTTTTGCCTCTCCTTCTACCTTCCAATTAATTGCATAAGTGGGATTAGCCTGGTCTGGCGTATTGCGGTTAAAAAATTGCCAGGAACCTGACCCATTTTCCCTTGAGTTGACTCCAGTATACCATTCGAAGTTGTCCAGCGGTCTGAGGCTGGTAGTATTGGAAACTTTCATCGACCAGGTGACTTCATCGCCTTCCCTCTTACCGGTCAGATTTGCGGTGAAGGTTTCTAATCCGATATTTCTGGAATAACTCCAGAGCCATGAACCATCATCTTGTTCAACGGGTGTTGTGCTTTTAGCAGCTATAAAAATAGTCACGGGGATACTCAACTTTGCAACAACTATTGTATTAATAATTGAAGTGGTTGCTGTTGCAGCGGCAAAATTTAACTTAGTGCCCGGTATCGGCGGTATGGGAGCTCCCAGCCTATTTGCGCCAAATGCGGAAATGTCAATGGTCATTGAATCATCAGGCGGCAGGAGCGGCGCCCCACCATTATCATCCCCATCAGTATCTTCACTACAGCCAATAAAACAAGTTAAAAGAAAAGTGAGCGTTAGTAAGATTATGATTGGTTTACCTTGTGTGAATCTATACATTGTTCTTTTTCCTTTCAGACACCCATAAAGGGTTACGCTACGAGTTATGACTTTCTAATTTACCAAAGTAAAGCTATGCTGTTGTAAAAAAGAAAATTTATTACAAAAACACCCAAAATATAACGAAAAAAGTAGAGAAGCGTTACAAGACCTCTCTACTTTTCTAAGTAATCGAGCTCAGCTTACTGCAATTTCGATGGATTTTCCCGTCTCCATAGATTTATTGGCTGCAAGAGTAACTTCCAGGGTTTTGAGTCCATCCGCATAAGATGATTGTATACGCGATGGGTCATTGTTGAGGCAATTTCACCATCTTGCCCCCGCGCCCTCTTGCCATTTTACAACAATTCATCAATATTCTTTTGGATTTTCACGACTGCTTCTATAATATCTTCCATGTCCTTTTGAGAACCGAGCATCATACTCTGATACATCCAGACTGTCTTTGTACTCAATTCTTCAACAACGGAGAGATGGAGTTCAGAATAATAATCCAACTTTCGCGTCAATGGAAGCCTTGCAATGGGATTTTGAAAGACGGCATCTCTATAAAGCGGCGAATATCCACTGCCGCAAGAGATGCCTTCGGCTCTCATGGCTTCAAGGAATTTCAAAAGTGGGAGTCCTTTGAAACCTTCGGAATGATAAGTGTAAACAAACAGGTGATATCCATGTCGGGTTACATAGTCTGGGCGCGGCACTTTGATGCCCTCAATGTTTCCCAACTTTTCAGTAAGGTAGGCACCGTTTGCATCGCGAATATTCGATTGTTCATCCAAACGGTCAAATTGCGCTAATAGTATTGCCGCCTGAAATTCGGTCATGCGGAAATTCGTGCCTATGATATCATCCACCGTGCCGACAGCACCAGATGTTAATCTTCTGGTATTGTGATGAGCGGCGCATCTATCATAGAAAGCTCTATCATTTGTCAATGTGATTCCGCCTTCGCCGCAATTTAGATTTTTACTTGCTTGGAAGCTAAAACCACCCATATCGCCAAGTGCGCCAACTCCTTTGCCTTTATACCTCGTTCCGTGAGAATGTGAAGCATCCTCAACGACTATCAGATTATGCTTCCTTGCTACTTCCATCATAGAATCCATGTCCGTTGGACAACCGCCTAGGTGGACAGTAAGGATTGCTTTAGTTTTATCTGTAATCACCTGTTCCACCGACTCGGGATTGAGACAATAGTTGCTTGGGTCTATATCGGCGAATACAGGCGTACCATTTGCAGATAATACTGCCGTCGCAGTCGCGATAAATGTATAAGGTGGAATAATCACCTCATCGCCCGCCCCAACTCCAGCGGCTACCAGTGGTACGATAAGCGATGTTGTTCCGCTATTGACGCAAACACCATACTTGGCGTCCATGTACTCAGCAAACTTCTGTTCAAATTCTTTCACCTTGGGCCCATGTCCCCAGGTACCGCTCTTCACTACTTCTGTTAGAGTTTCGATTTCTTTTTCATTTCTAACAGGCCATCCTAGCCAACCCGTAGTATGAACCGGATTACCACCTTTGATTGCTAATTTGCCCATGTTACACCATCCTTGTAACTACAATTTTGCAAGAATACCGCTAATAAACTTCAGTGTAGATTTAACGTTTTTGTTAATTTCATCAAGTTCTTTACCCGCAACACACTCGACGTAGAGCGGCCCTCTGAACCCACCTTCGACAAGGCCTCCAAGCACCTTTTCAAAATCAACAAGTCCTTCTCCAGGCGTTACCATTACATCGGGAACGCCATCATTTACGACACAGTCCTTGATTATCCCGGTTGTGACTGTTGGCGCAACTCTGGCGATATCAGGTTCAGGGCGGAGTTCTCCTTTGGTGTAGTAGATGATGTTGCCTGGGTCATAGCATATTCCGAAAGCCGGTTGATTTACTTTTTCGTAAGCATCGATCAGGTCATCTATCGTGAGCGTAATGCCATCGTGGGGTTTCAGTGTAATCCCAACTCCTGATTTTTCTGCGTGAACAGCGGCACGGCGCATCAATTCAAAATAGATATCGGCTTGTTCCCTACCTGTTCCGCAATCCAATAGCCACTTCGCGCCTACTTCAGCAACGTTGTCAATCAGTTTCTTATAATCATCGACAGCAGCATCAAGACCGAGACCTAATTTGGTTCCACCTATTACCATAGATGGCGCAATTCCGGCATCTGCGGCAGCTTTTCGGGTTGCTGCAATTTCTCCCGCAGTGCTGTCCGCACGCACCAAAGTGTTGCCTTCGTTTGAAAACACGGCTACATCCGTGTATCCAGCAGCCGCGATATATTCACATGCTTTAGCAAACGACCAAGCAGAATGTGGTCGAGTTGTGCAGCCTATTGTTAATTTCATTGTATGTTCTTCCTTTCATAAACAGTTAAAATCTTATATTTCTTCACGAAGCCCTACCATTGGTCCATAGGGCGCCAAAAGCAATTTATTTAACACAGCGATATTTGAGATTCCCAAATGCCGTTGCGCCTGGTGATGAACCGGTGAATATTTCAGCGTCGATTCCCGCCTTAGTTTTGTAATGTGAGATTACCTGCTCAAGTGCGTTCGATATATCTCCGACGCATAACACCGCAACTGTCCCACCTCCGCCACCGCCTGTGATTTTGGCTCCGAATAAACCGTTTACCTCACCGAGTTCGCGGATTTTATTCACTATTACATCGGTGTTGGATGAACCCAAGCCGACTCGCTGCCGGTAGCTCCAGTGAGATGCATACATTAGTTTACCCGCTTTGATTAAATAAGGCATCGCTGAATTTAGGTCAGGGGCGTTGTGCGCCGATTTTATATATTCGATAAACTGTTGAACGCGAGCGTGTTCATAGATGGGATGTTCAACCCTACTGCGAACGCGGTAAGTTTTCTTTGGGTCAACCGTTGTTATAGGGTCAATCGTTTCGCCGTATCGGTCTAAAAATTGATGTCCATTAATTTCTTTTGGGAGGGAATTCCAGTATTTTTGCCTGAAATCTTTTGTGGAAAGTCTGCAGAGATAGCCGTTTAGTTCTCCAAGATGAAATTCTTTAGTGAGGATGGTAAGCCCCATGAAAGCTGCTGTGCGGGTATCAGTGTATGCAGAACCGGCTGTGCTACGTTTCACTTTGGAGTTTATCCCAACGAGATGCGTATTTTCAGGCAGTTCTACTAATCCTAAAATTTGATGGGGTTGACATAAAATCGATACAACTTTACCTTCTTCACCAGCCACAGACGTAATCTGGTCCATTATGCCGCAGGGTGCGCCCACGACTTTATTTTCGACGATTTGCGCCAATCGAGCGATTTCAAGCGGCTCAAGATTCAGTTGATATTGTTCATTAATCGAAACCATCGCGGCGATTTCAATAGCAGCAGAGGAACTAATCCCTGCTCCCATCGGTACGTCGCTTTGCATCACCACATTCAAACCATGTTTAAATTCCCCCTGCGGGAATTTTCCCTCTTTTAACAAAACGTAAAATGCCCCAAGTACATACCCGGCCCATGATGTCTTCGTGTCGCGTTTAAAAAACTGATTTATTTCCTCGTAAGTTTTTAGATCATTTCCTGTATAGAAATCGCTGAGTGATATTCTTAGCGAAGATTTTAGTCCTTCAGATTCGATGCCAACGCTGAAAATCTGTAATTTTTCATCTTGCCGTAATTGACTGCCTGCGACAACAGCATTGGATAGTGTCGCCTCAAAGACATTAGCGCCGCAGTAATCGGCTATTCCACCCATCAGGTCAAGTCTTGCAGGAGCTCTCACGACGATAATATCGTTTTGGTTATCAAATCCAAATTCATTGTAAACGATGCTATCGCTATCCTGAAGCAATGCTTCAAATTTTCGAACATCTATCGGTTTCATTTCATTTTTAGAAATAAGTTCAATAGTCATAGCTTTCCCTATCGCCCTTTGCGGTAAAGATAACGCCAGCGGTGAAAACGTAATGAGTGAGGAATCATACTTTACGTTTTACGTTTCACGTTTTCTTTTCCCTAACAGTTACTTCTAAGTGAAAAATCGTATCATTACAAAGTTTATCAAACATTTACGTGAAGGTAAAGAAAAAAAATCCCTTTAGCCCCTTTCTAAAAATTTCGCCATCTCTTCATACTCAATCCCACCTGTCAACTCCAGAAAAATATCCTCTAAACTCAAACCATTTATTCCCTTGCTTCGCCGCAGTTCCTCCATTGTCCCAACGGCGATGATTTGGCTTTTATTGATTATACCTATACGGTCACACATGCTTTCAGCAATTTCGAGAATGTGCGTTGTCATGAATACAGTACACCCTCTAGCACATAGCGCCCGAAGAATTTCTTTAGCAATGCGCGCGCTTTTGGGGTCTAAACCGCTGGTGGGTTCGTCGAGAAACATCACCTTAGGTTCTTGCACGATGACCGAAGTCAATAGTAACTTCTTTTTCATACCATGAGAATAGCCACGAATCAAGTCATCTGCTGATTCCGTTAAGTCAAATAACTCAAAAAGCTCATCCATTCTTTGTTCAGACCGCTTGGGTTCAATTTCATATAAATCAGCTATGAATCGGACAAATTGTCGTCCCGTCAGCGTTTCGTAGAGATGAGGCGTATCGGGTAAGAGACCTGTCATGGCTTTCGCTTGCAGCGGTTGCGTTTGGATGTCGAAGCCACATATAGTCGCAGTTCCGGACGTAGGCTGTAGAAGTCCAGTTAGCATGTTGATGGTAGTTGTCTTTCCTGCGCCGTTCGGACCTAAAAAGCCAAAAAGTTCACCAGAACCGATGTGTAGCGAAAGATTGTCAACAGCAGTAAGTTTATCAAAACGTTTTGTGAGATTTTTAGTGGTTATCATAAATAATGATTTTTCCTTTTTCTCAGAAAAACTCGGTTTCTATGAAGTGTTGCATTTAATATTATATTATGTTATCCTACATTTAACAAGCTAATATTTTTTAGGAGATGAAAAATGCAAACCCGGAGATTAGGCAAAACAGGATTAGATGTTATCGGTTTTGGCGGTATTAAGCTGCCAGGCATTCATCAGGATACTGCGAAAGAAGTGAGTGCGGATTTACCCCGTAAACCACGTTGAATAAAGCTTTTGGGGAAAATTATCTGAATGGAAGGAAGGGAAGGATAAATTAAAATAAAAAAGCCCGTAAAAGCTCAAATAACAATTACGGGCTTCAAAATATCCCAAAACTTAGCTATGGCTTAACCGCTTCGTAATCATTTATACGACCATGCGCCCAATACGTTAGGCCAATAGGATCACAAGTAGATTCGATGCGAGCACGAACAGTAGCATTATCAGTTCCATAACCTGTTGTCCATAACAACCCAGCTAGTCCAGCGACAAACGGTGTTGCCATAGATGTGCCACTTATAGAACCGTAATCCTTACCGAGTGTGCTACCATGGTTAGGAAAAGTTGAAAAAATGCTCACTCCGGGAGCCGCCACGTCAACCCAATCAGGTCCATAGGCAGAAAACGAGGCTTTATTGTCATTTTGGTCTGTAGCGCCTACGGCGATGCAATTTTCATAAAACGCTGGATAAACTGGAGTGGTGGTACCATGATTGCCTGCGGCTGCTACAAGTACAACACCTCTTCTCCAAGCGAAGTTCACAGCTTTTTCTACTGTGTTGTCAGGCGATCCACCACTCAAACTCATACTGATTACCTTTGCTCTCCATAGCGTAGCCCAAACTATACCTTTTGCGAGCCAACTGTATTGCCCACTCCCACTATCACCTAGCACTTTACCATTCATGAGACGGCAGTCAAAGCCATTACCCGCAACGCCTATATCATTATTCGTAATAGCTGCGGCGATACCAGCACAATGGGTGCCATGCCCATAGTGATCATCGGCGGTGGAACTGGTAGTAAAATTTTTATGAAAAATATTAAAAGGAATTTTACTAGCAAGATCTTCATGGTCAAAGTCAACACCAGTATCAAGAACGGCGATTCTAACTTTTTTATCGCCTTGGGTTATATCCCACGCCCTGGGAGCTTGTATTTTAGGCAATCCCCACTGATTAGGATAATAGGGGTCATTGGGTATTAATGTTGCGTGGGCAATGTAATCAGGTTCAGCAAATTCGACGCCGGGGATTCTATTAAATCTCCGCACCATCTGATCTACTGTGGAGCCTTCTGGTACCTTTAAAATATGAACATCAATCTCTGGGATAATATCCAACGTCACAGCGCCAGATGCAGCGTTGATGGCTTGGATATCAGCGCCGTCTTTGAATCCCACTAAAAAATGATCTGCTGCATATTCACCGCCCACATCTACGGGAGCAAGTTGAGGAACGCCGGTGTCACCTGTAGAAGTGGGATTGTCCATGTCATTACCACAACTGATGACTAAAAACATTACCATCAGCGCGGCTATCATTATTAAGGTTGCGTTTCCAAACTTCTTTTTCATTTTATCTCCTTATATTTAGTTATTATTTAAGAAACCAAATTTCTCGAAGAAACTCGGTTTCTTTCAGATCTAACGTACAATAAACAATTTACGTGTAGCAGTAAAATCGGCAGCTCTAAGCGTATAGAAGTAGAAGCCGCTAGCTACTACTTCACCATTTGCGTTTCGTCCATCCCAATGAGCGGATAGTTGTTTGTTTTCGTAGATACCTGTAGGCCGATGTCCGAGTTGTAGAGTGCGTACTGCTTTGCCAGAAATGTTGTAAATGGTAATACTAACGTCGCTTGCAACATCAAGCCGATACGGAATCCATACTTCTGGGTTCGCCGGGCTTGGGAAGGCATTCCCCAAGGAACGAGCTACTGTCGTAGGACGCGCATTAGCCAATACTTTGCTATTAGCAATAGTGATTGGCGGCGCTACGCACATTACTGCCTTTTCCGCATTGAGTCTGCCGCTTGTTAGCACTTTTCCGGTAAGGTCAGGCACTTTGTCCACAGACTTTAAGATGCAGCGTTTGACTTCAAGGTCACTCAAATTTGATACGCCCATAATGAGAGCCGCGACACCAGCAACATGCGGCGCAGCCATTGAAGTACCGTACCCATAACCATAGTTATTGTTTGGAAGTGTACTCAAAATATCGCTCGAGCCATCGCCGCCAGGCGCGCCAAGGTCGACTGATCTCCTTCCATAGTTAGAGAACCAGGATAGCATATCATTGTGGTCTGTCGCAGCGACGGAAATAATATTCCGAAGCCTGTAACTGGATGGGTAATGCGGATTTATATCCGTATTCTGACTACTGTTGCCTGCTGCTGCGACAAAAAGTGGTCCTTTCCAGATGGCAATAGCGAGTGGTATGGACTTGCCACCGCCACCCCAACTGTTGTTGGATAGACGAGCGTCCATCATGGTTGCGTATTCGATACATTTAATGGCATCAGCAGTAGAACCACTGCCACCTGAGCTGAGGAATTTCAATGCCATGATCTTGACATTCCAGCATACTCCTACGACGCCTATCTTATTGTTACCAACAGCGCCGATGGTGCCGGAAGTGTGAGTTCCGTGTCCATTGTCATCCATCGGGTTATTGTCATTGTTACGGAAATCCCAGCCATAAACATCATCGACGAAGCCATTGCCGTCGTCATCGACACCATTGCCTGGAATTTCACCGGGGTTCATCCACATATTATCTTTTAGATCTTCATGGTTATAATCAACGCCGGTATCAATGCTTGCCACCACAATCTCTTCTGAGCCAGTGGTAATATCCCATGCTTCGGGGGCATCAATGTCAGCATCAGGTGTTCCACCAGTCTGACCGGTATTATGCAATCCCCATAGATCATCGAAGCGAGGGTCATTTGGGATGACATCAGCGTGGACTATGTAGTTGGGTTCGGCATATTCGACTGCAGCCTGACGGTTGTAGAAGGCAATCGCTCTACCGACATCAAGCCCTCGCGGCAGGCGAAGTTGATAAGCGTTGATTATTCGGTATTTATAGATAATCTCCGCGCCCAATTGCGCGTTGATAGCTTGGATAGCATCTTGGGCAATTCCATCTTTAACTCCGACGAGAATCTCACCCGGAACATAAGCTGCGTCCTCAGCATACGCAACGGTAGTTAAGGACATAATTAATAACAAAGCACTAACAAGTGCTGCGACTAAATTTGTTTTGTTGGTGAGGCACAAAGTGCCTATGGTCTTCATGATAATCTCCTTTTATATGAGTTGTTTATTTTAAACTGTCTTATTTAATATTCTCCGGAAGAATTTATGACCGGACAATTTGGGGGGATATCAAATTAATAGAATATAAGATTTTGCTGATAAGTAAGTATCAATAATTTGTAATTTTTACTCCGTAATTATAACACAATATTGAATTATATGTCAATGCTTATTTTATGGTTACACAGAATTCGCAGAAATTTCCGTGTTCTTGTTTTTCATAAATTGCTTTTTTTCTTGCATTTTTCAAAAGTTAGTAGTAATTATAGTGTTGCGGTAAAATTTCTGATTACTCAATGAAACATCAAATTATAAATATCAGGGGAGGTTGTTCTAATGGTATTCTACGATGAAAAAGACCTGAGAAGTCTCAAACGAGTTTTAGACAGCGGTGCGCTCAACGGCGGCGAAGGCTTTACTGCTGAATTCGAAGCGAAGTTTGCCGAAGAGATTGGCTCTACGTATGCGGTTTCCATGAACTCAGCCATGTCATTGTTGCATGCAGGCATTTATGCCTCGGGTGCCGGCGTTGGTGATGAGGTCATCTGTGACCCCATTGTTCAATTTTCAGCAATAGCGACGATGTACAATAATGCTTATCCTGTTTTCGCTGATGTTGACCCGGATACTTACTTGATAGACTCTAACTCGGTTAGAGAGCGCATCACTGAGCGCACGAAGGCGATTGTTTGCACTCATCTATGGGGATATCCCGCTGAATTGGAAGAATTGCGGAAAATCGCCGATGAACACAATATCATGCTGATAGAGGATTGCGCGCATGCGTTGTTTGTCACTCACAAGGACAAATATGCTGGGACATGGGGACATATCGGAGTTTTTAGCTTCTGTTCTGGTAAACATCTTCCGACTGGCGACGGAGGGATGGGCGTAACTGATGATGGAAATCTGGCTGGTAGGCTGCAGAATGTCCGTATTTTTGGTGAAACTCCGCCGGAGCTGGCTTGGAACTTCCGCATGACGGCTTTAGGTGCCGCTGTTGGCATGGTGCAATTAGAGCGTGTTCAGGAATACATCGCTCAGTATAATGCTAACGCCAAATTCTATAATGAAGCGCTTGAGGGTTGCGAATGGATAAAAATGCGCTACAAAGCCCCATACAACGAGATTTCCTCATACCATTACGCTGCCGCTTTCTACGGCGACAAGTATGGCATTGAGCATGATGATTTCAAACAGGCAGTCAGGGACGTCGGATGTGCTGTGAACTTTGGCTTTACGCAAAAACCAGCCTATCAGTATGAACTATTCAGGGCACCATTAGCTTATGGGAACAAAGGTTGTCCAACGAAATGCCCTTGGTATGAGGGTGATTTTAAATACGAGGATGGGCTTTGTCCAAACGCGGAGGATTTGATTCCGCGCTTGATGACAATGGGTGTGCGTAGCGAGTCTGATTCCCGCCGAAACGCAGAATTATTGCGAAAGGCTATTGAGAAGATGGGTTAAAAGTATAACGCGTGAAACGCAAACGTAATACGTAACACGTAACACGCTAAAAAAATTAAATTTTACGTGTGTTGCGTGTTGCGTGAAAAAAGTCGCGATGCTATTCACGTTTCACGACCAGTTTATGTCAAACCAACTGTCAGAACGGTTATATCATCAGGATTCGTATCAATGTTTCCTGTAAATTCCCTGATAGTATCTACTATCGTTTGAATGAGGAGAATATTCTTCAATTTCAAATTATTTGTCACAATGGATTTAAGATTTTCAAGCCCAAATACTTTACCATTTTGATTTTTCACGTCGAATAGTCCATCGGTATACAAAAAAATGGTATCTCCTCTTTTCAGTTTTCTTCCATGATTTTGGTAGTTGTAATCGCCGGCAAGTCCCAAGGCAAGTCCGCTTTCTTTTGGCAATTCCTTCAATTCAAGTCTTTCATTGCAGATGAGCAGTGGTGGGGGATGGCCTGCGTTTGAAAATACCACCTCTTGCTTATTAACATCAATGGTCAAATAAAAAGCGCTTGTAAATATTCCCATCTGGCGTACGAGCGCGTTATATCGTTGGTTTAGTTCGGAAAGAAGTCCAGCGGGGTTCTGCGATTCATGAACTAATTCGCTTAATAAAGTCTTAATGAGCACCGTAATAAGGGCTGGTTGGGCGCCATGCCCCATCACATCGGCGATAAACACTCCTATTGAACTTGGAGAAATTTTGGCAATATCGAAGAAGTCCCCCCCGACATCAAGCGTGGGAAGATACTGATAGTAGAATTCCAGTCCCTGTGGCATTTCCATCTCTCTTCTAGGCAGAAGAGCTTGCTGTACCTCACGTGCCATCTCCAATTCATCTTTAAGAAGTTTATTTTGCTCTTCCAGTTTTTTGTGGGCGGAAATTAACTCATCATGAAGATATTTTACCCTTAGCAATGTGCGAATACGCGCAAGAACCTCAACTTTACTATCAATTAGTGGTTTGCTGATAAAATCATCTGCGCCAATATCAAGGGCTTTTATCTTCTCATCTAATCCTCTCAATGCTGTTATCATAACAATGGGGATAGCTTTCGTTTTTTCAGTCTCCCGCAGTCTTCTACAAACTTCGTATCCGTCTATACGCGGCATCATGATGTCCAGGAGGATTAGGTCAGGCAATTCAGTTTCAGCTTTTGCAAGAGCTTCTTCACCAGAATATCCTTGCAATACATCATAACCTTCTGCTCTTAAAATCACTGACAGCAATCTAACATTGCGCGGTTCGTCATCTACCACCAGTATTTTTGCCTTCTTTTTTCCATCATCTTCCATATTGTTTTACCTCAACCATAGTGCAAGCATCTAATTATCCAGGAACCCCGCTACAACCTTCGGCAGTTTTTGCGTATCCACCGGTTTGCCAATGTAGTCATCGCAACCTGCGGCTAAAAATTTTTCTCTGTCTCCCTTCATTGCGTAAGCGGTTAGCGCAATAATCGGAATATCTTTGGTAGCCGGATTTTCTTTAATCTCTTTGGCTAATGCCAATCCGTCCATTTTAGGGAGTTGAATATCCATGAGAATAAGGTCTATCGGTTCATTATTGAGTTGAACAATAGCCTCCTCTGCGGTGACAGCTTCAATAACTTCGTACCCTTTAGACTTAAGCACTATCCTGATGAGCCGTCGATTTCTATCATTATCTTCTACGACCAAAATTTTGGGGGGCATGACAATTTCCTCCAGGCCTATCTGTCGTCCCAATCTATCCGCCGTACTTACGGCACAGATAGACGGGCGGGACAGGCAGATTATGGTTTCATCTGAGTCTCTTCTATTCTCCTGATAGCAGCTAGTAGTTCACTTTTCGCTACATCGCCTTTTCGTACCACAGATTGGATTTTGCCGTTGAGTATTTCCCTTTCCTCGGAGCTGATGTCCTTTGCGCTGCAAATAATGATAGGTATTTCCATTGCTTCTGTGCTTTCTCGAATTCGGTTAACAACATCAAATCCACTCATATCAGGCATTATCAGGTCAAGAATGATTAAATCGGGCTTTTCATTAACGGCTTTATCTACGCCTTCGACTCCGTTCAGGGCTTCCGATATTTCAAATCCTTCGCCGGATAGAACGGTCTCAATAAGTTTGATATCTTCCGGCTGGTCATCTATAACCAAAATTTTCAGCGGCGCTTCGTTTTCTTTTGCGGGCAAGTCAAGTTCCCCCAGAGACTGCAAAAGTTGTTTTTTATCAATAGGTTTGACCAAATAACCGACAGCGCCTAAGCTGAAGCCAATATCATACTCATCAACGATAGAGACGATAATCACGGGAATGTTTTCGGTTTCAGCAAGACTTTTCAATTCTTGCAACACCTGCCAGCCGTCTTTTTTAGGCAACATGACATCCAGTGTAATTGCAAAAGGTTTAACTTCCCGCGCTTTTTTTACAGCCTCCTCGCCATCACGCGCCACGACGACGTTGTAGCCAGCGTCTATGAGATGTATAGCGAGCAGTTGCGCAGCTTGAAGGTTATCCTCTGCAACCAAAATAGTTTTCCTCGGTTCATGCTCCGACGGCTCTATCTCAGGCGGTTCTGTAAATTCAAGAGTGACTGACGGTTTTTCCTGACTAAAAAAGGTGCTGGGGGCGCGTGCAGGCAAAGTCAACGAAAATTTGCTGCCTTTTCCAATTTCACTTTCCAGCCAGATGTTGCCTCCATGCATTTCCACGAGTCTCTTTGTCAACGCCAGTCCCAAGCCCGTACCTTCGTATTGTCGGGCGTAGGAGGAATCCACCTGCTTAAATTCATCAAACAAATACAATTGGTTTTCTGGGCTTATCCCGATACCTGTGTCTGTGACTGAAATTAAAAACTTGTCATTTTCCAGGAAAGTGTCGATAGTAATGCTGCCAGCTTCAGGCGTAAATTTAATGGCGTTGGAGAGCAGGTTGTACATTATCTGTTTGAATTTCACAGGGTCAGCGTAAATATCAGGCAGGTCATCAGGCGTGTTGATTTGTAAGGAAAGATTTTTCTTATTAACCATATCTCTGACTACTGATAGAATGCCATCCAATGCGGCGGGAATAGAAAACTCTTCACAATACAACTCCATTTTCCCCGCTTCGATTTTCGAAAGGTCAAGCACATCATTTATCATCTGGAGGAGATGTTTTCCACTGTCGTAAATATCGAGGACACATTCCATTTGCTCGGGATTTAATTCTCCGCAAAGCCCGTCTCGTAGAACTTCGGAAAATCCGATAATGGAATTCAAAGGGGTACGTAATTCGTGGGACATATTGGCGAGAAATTCTGATTTCAATTTACTTGCTTTTTCAAGTGCCGCGTTAGCCTGTTGCAACTGTGCGGTACGCTGGGCAACTTCATCTTCGAGATTGTCCTTTGCCGACTGTAGTTCCTGAGTACGAACTAAAAGCTCCGAGCTCATTCTGTTAAATGCTTCCGTCAGCGCGCCGATTTCATCGTGGGATTTTACTTCAATCTGTCCTCCTATCTCATTGCTATTGTTGGCTATGTCGGTGAATGTCCCCGTTATTCTTCTTAAATTACCGATAACGGTTTTTCTGAAAAGGAGAAAAACGAGAAGAAAGAGAACAGACATCGATGATAAGCCAAACATCATAATGTTTAAGAACTCTTTTCTCGCATCGGCAAAGGCAGCCTCTACGGGAATTCCGATTGCCTTCACACCGGGAATTTCTCCCAGTTTTATTAAAAATCCGCTTTTAGCGCCATAATCATCAACAATATATTTGGGGGCATCTTCGGGGTTGCCATGGCATCTGAGGCAAAGTTCTTCCATTACGAAGGGGCGCATAACATAGTAATATTTTTTACCGTCTTTATTTACAGTACCGCGCCACTCTTTCATCTGAGGGTTACTGTTAAACTCTTTGATGATTTCAATCTCCAGTGAATCGGCTTGATTGAGGGGATTACGAGGGTTAATTGCCGCTTGCTTAAAATAGTATTCCGGCGCAATTTCGTTGAATCTTTTTGTAACTTCCCGCGCAACATACGACCCTGACATAGTTTCAACCATGAAATCATCTTCATCAATTAAATTATACATTTTAGGACGCACGACTTCCTTGAAATAATCTTGAATCGCTTCCACTTCCGCTGACACTATTTCCGCTTTTTCCTGGGCGTGCCGAATTGCTTTATCCGTTGTGTTTTTGTACATAAACACAGAAAAGCCCGTGATGCCTAAAAAGACAATCAATACCAAAAATATGCCAAATTTAGTTTGTAACTTCATGTTGGTCACTTACATTCCTCACCTACCTCTGCACTGGGAGATTTTCTTTCAAATACAATCCGAATGTCAGTACCTCCGTGAGCATTGGGTTTCATCTCTATCCTGTCGGAGAGTATACTGGCAAGGAATATACCATGCCCTCTTTCGCCTTTTGGAGACATCTGTCTCTCGACTTCCTCAAGGCGCCCGCTATGAAGCCAACTACTAGCTGCTCCTTTATCCTTTCCTTTGTCCCGTACCAAAATATCAAGATAGTCATCATCTAATGTAAGAACGAGAATGATATCCGAGTTATCTCCATAAGAACCGTGTTCAATCGCGTTGTTGCAGATTTCGTCAACGGCTAATTCTATATCCTCGACCCTAACTCGGGTGAATTCAAGTCGTTGAGCCAATTGTCTGATGAAGGCTCTGATGGGACTGATATATATGTAATTACTAGGTATTTTAAATCTGATGCGCTGTTGTTCTTGCATTTTTACACCTAAAGCATGAAACGTGAAACGTGGTAAAAAATAGTTTTTAAAATTATATCGTATATTACAACGTAAGTCAAGTGAATATTTGTATTGATTCAACTTCTACCTACTTATCAGATATTTTTAGTTTCGCTTTCCACGATTGCTCATATTTCCAGAGATTGCTAAGAAAAATTAGGTTGACAATGGCAAATATTGGTGATATATTTATAAAACTTAACAAACACTTTAAGGAGGCGCAAGAGGAAATTTACATTTTCTCTTTACTCTTTCATGTCAAAAGGGATTGAAAAAATAGTACTCGCTTATTCTGGCGGGTTAGATACTTCTGTAATTTTAAAATGGCTCCAGGAAGAATACAGCGCGGAGGTTATCACATTTACCGCTGACTTAGGTCAAGGTGAGAATTTGGGGATTGCTAAGGAGAGAGCGGAAAAAACTGGCGCAAGTAAAATATACATAGAGGACCTTAAGGAAGAATTCGTGACAAATTATGTTCTTCCTGCTTTGCATGCCGGCGCAGTCTATGAAGGAAAATATATGTTGGCGACGGCGTTGGGGCGCCCGTTGATAGCGAAGCGACTTGTTGAAATAGCGATGGAAGAAGGAGCAGACGCGATTGCTCACGGGTGCACAGGCAAAGGCAACGACCAAGTACGTTTTGATGTGACTGCCGCGGCGTTGAATCCTGATATTAAAGTGCTTGCACCTGTTCGAGAATGGTCAATGACATCTCGTGAAGAAGAGGTTGAATACGCCATAGAACACAAGATTCCGATAACCGTAACAAAGGAAAGCCCGTACAGCACAGATTTGAATCTCTGGGGAAGAAGCATCGAATGCGGCGTTTTGGAAGACCCATGGATTGAGCCGCCAGAGGAAATCTATGAGATGACGGTTTCGCCGCAGGCAGCCCCGAATGAACCGTGTTATATTGAGATTTATTTCGACCACGGTGTTCCTGTTGGGCTTAATGGGCAAGAAATGGATGGCGTGGAATTGATTCAAACATTAAATACAATTGGCGGCGAGAACGGGGTTGGTAGAGTCGACTTAGTTGAAAACCGGTTGGTCGGTATTAAATCCCGTGAGATATACGAATGTCCCGCAGCAACAATTTTGTTCGCCGCTCACAAAGGTTTGGAGGAATTAACTCTCGACCGCGAAACGTTGCACTATAAAAATGCAATGGTTTCACTGAGATATGCTGAATTGGTCTATTATGGACTTTGGTTCCACCCGTTACGTGAGGCGTTGGACGCTTTCGTCAAATCAACCCAACAAAATGTCACGGGGCGCGTAAGAATTCGGTTATACAAAGGCACTTGCACACTTGTCGGTAGAGAATCACCGTATTCTTTGTATGATTATTCCCTCGCAACTTACGATAGAGGCGATATGTTTGACCGCACGGCCGCTGAGGGATTCATCAAGATTTGGGGATTGCCGTTGAGAGTTAAGGCGATGATTGATGAAAAGCGCCGTCAACGAATCTAGACTTCCGAAGTCTCAAAGACTTCGGAAGTCTAAATAACCGTAGCACTGAGTTTCCAGGAGGTGAACAATATTGGAGGCGGAGAAGATAACCCGAATAGAACCAACAATGCATCAAGTAATACTTGACGTTTCAGAAGAGCTTGCTGGAGAGTTGAAACATCATCAAAACGAACTTCAGCAGATATTAAACCTTGGCTTACGCCAAAAAAGGACGAGAGTGATGATTTTCTAAATTCGCCGTTA
>JACKQG010002018.1_pt1 | contig 27149 bp, 23 predicted proteins | sample 8237621 | NCBI WGS metagenome assembly JACKQG01 (sample SAMN15677084, study PRJNA649215) | marine metagenome | biome: marine; feature: Black Sea; material: saline water; isolation source: suspended particulate matter (SPM) from the Black Sea western gyre | collected 2013-06-09/2013-06-10 | depth... | reverse complement strand
AGAAAGTCTTATTAGTTATTTTACAAAACAAATATAAATGAATTTTTTTTGAAAAGCAAGATATTTGTTTATAGTTTGTTTTTTTTAATATTTGTAAATAATTTGTTCTGATGGATAAACCAGTATTAATAATCATCGGCCCAACAGCAGTGGGCAAAACAGCAATATCATTTAAACTTGCAAACCGGCTTAAAAACGTGGAAATAATTTCGGCTGATTCGCGGCAGGTTTATAAATATATGGATATTGGTACGGCAAAACCACGCAAAGATGAATTGGAAAAGGTCAACCATTATTTCATCGACATTAAGTTGCCGGACGAGTATTACAGCGCAGGCATGTATGGGAGAGATGCTCGTAAGAAAATTGAGCAACTGTTTGAAAGTGGAAAAACACCAATTGTTGTTGGCGGATCAGGATTGTACATTCGCGCTTTGGTAGATGGTTTTTTTGAAAAACAGATAGCTGATGCGGAAGTAAGACAACGATTGAAAAATGAATTGCAACAATATGGAGTTACGCCTCTTTATGAACGGCTTCAGCAAGTTGATGAAATTACAGCGGGTAAAATTCATCACAATGACGGGCAAAGGATTGTGAGGGCGTTGGAAGTATATGAACTGACAGGAAAACCGCTTTCCAAATTTCAAAAAGAAACATCAGTCAAAGCCGATTTCATACCGGTGTTTGTCGGACTGAATCGGGAGCGAAAATTGCTGTACCAGGTTGTTGAAAAGCGTGTTGATTTAATGATTAAGAACGGGCTTGTTGATGAGGTGTCGAAATTAAAGGAAATGGGTTTTGTGCCCCCTTTGAATAGTTTGCGAACGGTTGGTTATCGCGAAACATTTGAATACCTGGCTAATAAAATTGATTTTTCCGAAATGGTACGCCTTATCAAACAACGAAGCAGGAATTATGCAAAAAGACAACTCACCTGGTTCCGACAAGATAAGCGCATTAAATGGTTTAATCTTGATGATTATGAAGAAGACACAGAAAAATTGATAGACCTGATTGTAGAAAGAATGTAACAGTTCATCTGTATCTGATACCAGGTATTTGTGATCTGGATATATGATCTTGAATAACCTTATTTGACGAGAATAATAAGGGAATAAGGTTAAAAAGATAAAAATAAGGTTTCAAAGATATTTGGCAGCATAAATAATTTTGCCACCTAACACTGGTGAACGATTACGAATATTTTTCTTTGTGTAACTTTGTGCCCTGGTGTCTTCGTGGCAAATATAAACAGAAAGCCGAACAATTACAAAAGAATTAAATAAAATGAACATTGGAGGTTTTATGAAAAATTTAAAGTTGTTTGTGGTAGTATTAGGATTGTTGGTCTTGATATTTGTAAGTTGCGGAGAGAAGGCTCCTATTTCAAAAGAGCAATTAAAACTAAAATTTGAAGAACGTTTGGCTTATCGTTCCGAAATCATTAAAGATTATACTTGTGAGTTAATAACAAGCAGGTTGTCGGATTCACCGCGGGGTGAAATGGAAAGTGAAATGAAATTTGCGTTTTACAAAAAGATGCCCGATAAAACAAAATCTGAATTTATTGAAGGCAAGCGTAACGGTGAAAAAATATCAAAAGATGATTTTCAAAACTTTGCACGCAGGCGTCCCGGTCAAGGACGAGAAGGGCAGGATAGAAGACCGGAAAGACGCCAGGGGGGAGACGAAAGCAGAAGAGGTATGGGACGACGAATGTTTGGCGGAACTGAACTGCCATTCGATCTTTTGAAACATTTTCAGGGATTAAAAGTAGTTGGGTCTGAAACAGTGGAAAATATTGAGACTTATAAAATTAATGTAAAAATCAAAGATAAAAAAGACAGGTTAGAAAAAGCAGTGATCTGGCTGGACAAATCCACGTTTGACATTGTTAAATTTGAGGGCAGCTACAGAAAAGGGGAAAGAATTGATTCCGGGGAATTAGTAAAAATCTATTCACCAGTCGGACCGGAAGGCGCCTGGATGTTAGTTGAACAGCGTAATGACACTTACATGGTTTTTGATACACCAATGGGTGAGTTTGAAATGGAAAGCCTGTCAACGAGCAAATACAGCAATTATTTGTTCAACCAGGACTTGAGTGATGAACTTTTTGCAGAAGAGAAATAACTTTTTAGGAAATAGGGTAATTTTTTGAATGGGTAATAGGGGAATAGATTAATTGATGGTTGCTTAAACGTACTAACCAGAATCAAAAAGGTAATTGGGAATTTCTCATACTAAAAATCTTTATATTACCCAATCACCTTATTACCATATTACCTTTTCAGTTTTCTTATTAATTTTGTCCATTTTGTCCTATATGCTGTTGACACTAAATAGAAGGAATGAAAATTTTGCGACATGATTTATATCCGTATGATGATGTTTTAACAAAAGATGGCTATTTATGGGCTATTTCAAAACAAAAAAAGGGACTACAGGCAGTTGTTATTTTTGATGATGTTTCCGATAGGTTCCTGGATTCAATGAGTTCCGGTGAAGTCATTTTTAATATGAGAAGCAAATTATGCCAATTGGGTTCGGATTGTGTTTTGAATTCGTTGGATAAGTCCAAACATGCCAACAGAATTGAGTGCACGATTACACTAAGCTTTGCCCACGACTGTCCGATTGCAAGTAAATTAGAAACATTTATTTTGAACAGCCGGGAAAAAATTTCAATTGGGAAATTGTTTTTGAAATTAAACCACAGGGAATTAAACTACGAAGACATCTTAAAAAATGTTTATGATAACGGCGGACATTTGATTGAATTGGAAAAAGACAGGTTTTTACCGGGCCCCGATAACACAATTATTTTACCGGTTGATAATAAGAAATACCTTTATGATGAAAACGATCTTCCAACCGATGAACAAATCCGCTATTTGCTTTACCAAGGCACAAGAAAAGATCTCGATTTCTTTCGCCAACGATTCAATGTCAACGGAGAACATAAAATCCCGGCAAAAGGCTGGTTGCTCAGTCAATTGAAAGTATTTACCCTAAGGGAGCATTTTGGTCTTATAGAAAGCATCACAAAGGACAGGACTGTTGTTGAAGAACTTTATCACACCAGGGCGAATTTATTTGATCCCTTGAGCTACAAAAAAATAAAAACGCCGCAAATGGTGGAAATTTTTAATAAGGTCGGAAGTGAAGTCAGTTTTGATGGTATTGCCATAAAATTATATCGACCATCAAAGCGTCGTTGCTCAATTCAATTACCTGTAAACTTACGCCTCAAAGAACTTTTGGAACCGAGGGTAAGGCTGCGGGAGAAAATGGATAAATCATTAAAAGGCACTATTCTCACGCACGGCAAAAAAATAAAGCACGCGTCATTTATAGTCGATTACACAGAATTAAAGAAGCTGAAATTTCTAAAGAATACCACCATAATTAATTCGGACAAACTGGTATTAGAAGAATGCCCGGAAAATGATATCTTAGATGAAATATCAAAAGGATATATCAAATCAAGTGGTTTCCTCTTATCGTATTATTTTCCACGCTGGGATATTTCATCAAAAATTTTAATGTGCAAAGACAAGGTTCATACGGTTATATTTCGTGAACCTTCTCAAAGAAACAGTCCATTCTTCAGTGAATATGATGTCTCCATTCTAAAATATTTTAACAAATTAGGAATTAAAACGATTTGGCTTCAAAGTGATGGACCTGTCGAATATGTGATCAGGAATGATTGTGGTTTTTTTATGAAGAAAAACCTGGTGCAGAGTTTTCAGGATGCTACTTTTTTCGCGTGTTACGGATCGAGTGTCAGGGTTGCAAAAGAGCTGCAATCTGACCTCGCGGATTTTTTTAAGGAGCTCAATGATTTATTCGGACAAATAGGTGTTATAACCGGTGGAGGTCCGGGTATTATGGAAGCAGTAAATAAAGCAGCTTCGTCGAACAATATCCTATCTGCAAGCTGCTGCTTATCTACCGAATTTTCAGAAAATGTTCAGGCGTTAAATAAATATTCAAACATATACATGTTTTTCAATGAATATTGCCGGCATGTCAGGCAAAATAATTTTTCAATTGCCCGGTTTCCTATTTTTTTCCCGGGTGGTGTTGGCACGCTTGAAGAGATTGGAATTGAGCTGTGCAATTTAAAATTGGGTGTTCGCCATAATGCACCCTATATTTTTGTTGGCTCCGACCATTGGAAATACATCCATGATTTTGCCAAAAATATCGTAAAAGAAAAAATGCTGAACAAAAAATTGCTAAATAATATTTTTGTGGTTGATTCGTTGTCTGAAGCGATTAAGATTTATAGCAAGTTTATTATTAATCCCCTGTCGATGTATTGATTATTTTATCAGTATCAACTTCCTCATCGCAGAAAATTCATCAGCAACAACCCGGTAGAAATACATTCCGGTCGGGACTGAAACGTCGTTATCGTTTTTACCATTCCATTTGAATAGATGGGTTCCCTTCGTTAAATTTTCTTCCGTTATCGTTTTAATTAGCCTTCCCAGCGAGTCATAAATTTTTAAATTTACAAATGATTTTTCCGCCAGCACAAATAAGATTGTCGTTGAAGAATTGAATGGATTTGGATAATTTTGTAAAAGCGAAAAACTGCCTGCCTTAAATGAATTTGTATTTTGTACATAAGTTGGAGCAGGAGTATGTTTTTGAACAGTTGTTTCAAAAGACAAAGGAGTTTTTAGTTGTTCACAAATTAATGAGGCATGGTTCGGATCAAAATTTGATGGAAGAAAAAAATTATAATAGAGGAAATTAAAGGTCGTTTCTTTGGTGATATAATTTTGTATATTATTTTTTAAAATATACCCATTATCAGCATACGACATAAAATCGCCGGTATCAAATTCTAATCCGGGCATATCGTCAGCAGTGCTGCTGTCAGTTGCTTCGTGGTAGTACAAGTTAATATTTTCCCCTAATGAAGGGATATAAAAACAGTTTAAAATTGTACCGGCATCTCCGCTTCCCATCGTCCAATTCAATTCATCGGGAAAACAAGCGTTATTTATTGCATCGGAACTCCCATCAATTGTGAAACCGGCCCTGTTGTTTTCACTGAAAAATTTCATTCCTTGGGCATCTTGACTGAAATCCCAGGAAACCCGCAGTCGATCAATTTGAACGCCAACGTCTTTTGCCTGTCCCAGGGGCAGATCGATTAAAGAAAAAGCACCATGCCAGGGGTAGAAAAATGATGTTTGTGTAAATTTTTCATCCACATTCAAAGGATCGAAATTAAAACTACCCGCCATGTTCCGAATTATTCTCACCGGTCCTGTTTTAACATAGGCGTAACTGGAACTGATGTATTCTTCATATAAAAAAATTGGCACAAACAGCCAGGAACCAATGGCGCGAATTTTTATTCTGTCAAAAATATCATTGCCTGAACCGCCAATTGATGGATCTATTAATACATCACTCAATTGTCCTGTATAATTAAAACCAACTTCATAGTTATTTGAGAAAACGCGATCATTTTGAATATCATACCCCAAACCAAAAGTATTGGGAACAGGTTCGTTCAACACTGTTGAATAATATAGATAAACATAGCCAATGCTGTTATCCAGGGGATCAAAAAAAGAAAGTTCAATTCGAGTTGTATCGGTTTCTGAAATCCAGGAAGTATCGCTTGCCAAATCACCCAAATCCGCAGCCATGAAAACCAGTTCATCATCTGTGTCTAATAAACCGTGCAGCGAATCTTCCGGAATAAAATATTTCACAGAATCTTTTACTGCCGGATTCACCTCATCAACCTGGAATGGAATCAAGCGCCAACTGTTTTCATTGGCATCGTAACGGTAAAGAAAAAGATTGTCAATTTCTTTGTTTAAAAATTGACTTAACGAGTCACCTGTAATAATGATGGGTTCGTACGGTCTTGAAATTTGAGCGTGACCCAGGCTTATTGCTAAAAAAAGAGTGGAGAAGATCACATATAAGAGATGTTTTTTCATTATGTCCTCAGTAAAAAAGATAGCTTAATGTTTAATTTCATTAAGCTATAAATTATTTTACTAAAAGTCAATATGTTTTATTTTAAATTATTGAAAATTTTTTTCGATTGCAGACTGAATTTCTATTGCATTCACGGGTTTGACAAGAATTTCGGTGGGCTTAATAAGTTTTGAACGCGCCATAACTTCCTCGGGTGAATACCTGGTTACAAATAAAATATTAGTGCTTAAACGGGAGTTGATCTGCCTGGCTATCTCCGTTCCATCCATATAATTAAAGATAAATAGCAATTGATTTTTATGATGTTAGGCAGAGTGTGTTTTCAAATATAAGTTCTGCCGTTTTAACCGGTTCTGCACTCTTGGTTAAATCACCAAACTTAAGCCAATGTTTGGGGATTTAACCAACCTCTATCTGAAATAATTATATAAAGGTATAAGTTAAGCCAAAGGCAATTGCCTGTTTTATCTGGCGTTTTGGTGAAATATCTTTATCGTAAAATAATTTGAAATTAAAGTTAACATTAAAATATTTGGATATTTTAGTAGTGAAGACATTGTCCCATTTTACATCTGTTTCATCCAAGGCACCCAAGGTAGAAAATAATTCTAATTTTGATGTGAGCAATGTGGTGTCGGTAATTTTCCAGTTTAAATCTGTAACCGATTCGATCCCGATTTCATTTTTTGTTTTTTCGATTTCTGTTGTCTTGGGATCATCAGCGTATGGAACTGGATATTCGCTGGTGATTGTTTGTTTCATTGCGCCACCTAATCGTGTTTGAATTGTTGCATTTGGTTTATACCCAAAACCAATACTCTCCCGAAAATATGCCGGATCAAATAACGCAGAAACTTGGGTCTCTGGATCTGTGCCATAGTTGTACCCGGGAGCGAATTGCGTCTCGCCGGTTCCTGCAACAAAAGGATTGAGATATTTGCCCATTTTATAGGTGTAAACAGTTTCTAACTTAATTTCATCAATAGATTTTCTGGCTTCCTGACTACCTGTTTTTGTTGAGCCATAACTTAATTTTCCGGAGTTTGCCCAGTTATGTTTTTCCTGGTCGTTAACAAACTTAAAATTTAAGTTGAGTTGCCAGGCAAAAGAGTTTTCTCCTCCCTGGGTCCAATTATCAAAACCGGTTTGGGTAAGATTTACTCCGCCAACTATTTCTTTTTGCCAACCGTATTTTGGTTTTTCGGCCGGTTTTTCCTGCGCAAAAACAAAAGAGCTTAAAAGTTCAAAAAGAATTAACATTATTAGCATCGATTTTAATTTCATAATATCCTCCATTTAAGATTAATGTTTATAAATATGAACATCCTGTTGTGGAAAAGGAAGAGAAATTTTTTACTGGTCAAATGCCAATTTTACTTTTTCCTGCATGTCAGAATAAATCCCCCAATAATCAGCGGATTTGCACCAGACCTTTACAGAAAAATTGACCGAACTAGCTGCCAGTTCGGAAACAACGATAGTCGGTTCAGGATTATCTAATATTCGTTCGTCCTTTTTAACAAGGTTTGTTAATATCTCTTTAGCTTTCTTTAAATCATCTTCATAGCCGATACGAAAGGTCATATCGACACGTCTTGTTTTTTCAGTGGAATAATTAATCAAATTGCTATTGGAAAGCCCGCCATTGGGAAGGATAACTGTTTTATTATCGGGTGTTTTTAAAATTGTATTAAAAACCCGGATTGCAGATACGGTGCCGGTAAACCCCTGGACATCAATAAAATCACCGACTTTATAAGGTTTTAGAATTAGAATGAGAACACCACCGGCAAAATTCGCCAAACTGCCCTGAAGCGCCATACCAACTGCTAAACCGGCAGCACCTAAAATAGCAACAAAAGACATGGTGTCGAATCCAACCATTTCAGCAACGCTGATAAATAGTAAAACTTTTAATACGATAGCAACCAGGCTGGAAAAAAATCTTTGCAAAGAAATATCAATTTTACCGTGTTCCATTACTTGCTTTAATCCACGAACAATTAGTTTTATTATCCAAAATCCAAGGATCAGGACAAAAATCGCCAAAAGTACTAATGGAGATTTTTTTACAATTGTATCGAGCAGCAATTTGGAATAATGAGCAATGTTAAGTTTGTCCATCGGGTAATCTTCCCCGTTAATTTAAAAATAAAATGTTAAGGTGATTTATTATATTTGATGATGATAAATTGTATAAGATTCAGAAAAAGTTATTAACAGATAATAACAGTCAAAAGAAATATTTTAGATGATTGTTACATTTTAATCCTTAACGAGTATAGTTTTGCTTATTTGTGGAAAAGGACGGAAGCAGATAATTTTAGGGAATATAAGAAATAAAAAAAATGCCGCTTTTGTAGCGGCATTTTCTTCACATTAAATAATGAATCAAAACGAGGAATTTTGATTATATTATTAAATTACAAGACACCAATTCTTTTTAACCGGGCATTCGCGCTGAGCTGAATAGTATTGACAGTCTCGGCAATGCTTTTTATCACTTTTTTATTTTCTTTATAGCCCCTTAACTTTTTTGCAACACTTAAATAACGTTTTATTGCGATATATTCATTCAAAGGCAAAATAGTGAAAACCGTATCACGAATAAATTCAGGAGAAGATTTTCCCGCTATGTTACTTATGGTTTCTAATATTTCAACCTGATCATCTGTAAACGTTAAAGTTAATTCTTTCATTTTTACACCCCCCATTCATTTCTACTGAGTAAATAGTTTATGAATTATAGGCGTTTGGTCTTGACGTTCATTTTTTTAACGACAAAGTTCGTGCCAAAAATAATTGGGTTACAGCATTCAAATCAAAATTTTCTGCTTTTTAGATAATTGAATATAATTTAATTGGTTAACATAAGTTGTGATTTGTGTCAAATTCTTAATTTATTTTAGAAGTACAATAAATATTGTTTCATTATGAAAATACATGTATTAAAAATGAAGCCGTTGTTTGTTTTTGAAGATATTAACTAATTTGTCTGTGTAACTAAATGAATTATAAAACAATGGCTTGTTGAATGAGAAAAATCTAAAATTATCAGTTGGAAAGATTATAGAATACTATGTAAAAATTACATACAGATAAGGCAGAGCGGGTAATTTTTATATCTTATTAAAGGTATGGTAACCTGTTCTCAAATTCGAATGTTTAGCTCAATCCTTAGCGCACTAAAGTGCAGGCGAAGGCTGAGGCACAGTCTGTATTTCCTTATTTTTAAATGTAACTGTACAGGATTCAACTGGTAATACTATAAATACAGCTTTACATTGTAAATAATAATTTTTATATTTATAATTTCGTTTACAGTGTAGGAAGATAGATGAACGACAAACAAAAACAATTGATAAGTCGTGGATATTTAAGCGAAGGAGTAGAATCTGAGTATCTTAATAAATCATTTGACGAGAAAATAGAGTTGCTTCAAAGTAACGTTCCGACTGATAGAACTCTTGGGGCAAGGTTACTGGCAAATTTAAAGAAAGGTAAAGCGATTGTTTTTTTGATAAACGCATTAATAGTTGAGAAAAAATTGTATCCCAAAATAGAGATTTGTAATTCATTGGTTTCTTGCGGATAACTTTCGATTAAACCACTGATTGAGATTCTTGGGAAAGTGGGGACAAATCAACATAAGAGAGTTCCTGAAAAAGAATTTAAAAAAGATAGTTATCCATTGCCACGAGATATTGCGAGCCGAACGCTTGTGCGTTTTGGACAAGCGGCATTGAATGAATTAGAAAAAGTGCTTAATAGCAGAGATACAAAACAATTGAGCGAAGCGATTGATGCAGTTGGATTTATCTGCTTTTATAATTGCAGACCAGGAATTTATTCGAAGTTAAAAGATTGTTACTCAAAGAATAGTCAAAACGATTTGATAAGATGGAAAATTATTCGGGCAATGAGTTAATTTCCTGAAAGCGAACCTTTTCTGAAGGAGCAAAAGCAGATAATTCATCATGATAGATTACAAAAAGAGATAGAGCGAAGCCTTTTTTTGATTAAAAATCATAACCGATCACAGGATTAAAAAAAGATTTCTCCCACGGAAAAAAAGAAAAAAATCTTTTTTTCTGTGACCTGTTCGTTTCTGTGGGCTGATTTATTAATTCGATCTAATCCCTGTTATCGGTTACTAAAAATCATGTAACAAATTTACTACCAAACAATAAACGCAGAAAAAAATTGCCATTGGGGATAAAAGCGTTTTTCAGTAGTTGGGGATTGAGGGTAATAATTAGTGAACTCACCTGGGTTTGGCTGCCGGCAATTTTTTTAATTCTTTTTGGACAGATGGTTAATAAATTTTTTAAACAAAATAATGGATGATATTAAAAGGAACGGGGAGATGAAGAAAATATGGCTGGCTGGTCAACAATTGAATATTTCCAGGCAGGGGGAATCTGCTAAAAAATGACGCGGTAAAAGGAAAGGCAGAATTAGGTCTGAAGGCAAGAAACTATCGGGCAGCCGTTCAAGAAAAAGAAGGAACAAATAAACCAACACTTGGTATTACCTTAATATTTATTTTAAGGTAAATCGTGGTTTGATTATTATAGATAAAAAAATATGGTAATAACTATGTTTAGTAATTTTACTCGGATAAACAGAGAAAAAAAAACAGTCAAAGCGATGTTAAAACTCTATTGTCGTAATTTTCATGGACAGAACAAGGAACTGTGTGGAGAATGTTCAGAACTTTTTTCTTATTCTTTTGAACGTCTGGAAAAATGTTCTTACGAGGATAATAAACCAACTTGTGTTGACTGTCCCAAAAATTGCTACAAATTAGAGAAAAGAGAAAAAATTAGAGAAGTAATGAGATATGCTGGTCCCAGGATGCTTTTATATCATCCTATTCTGGCTATCTTTCATATTATAGATGGAAAGAAAAATAAACAATCCTGATTTTAATATCGATTTCCAGTCGTCGTTATTACTACTTAGTATAATGTATCACCAATAAAATTGCTATTCTGATTCAAAAGAAAATACTAAAAGAAAGAGTATGAATTTAAACTAAAGAGATTAAAAAATGAATGAAATAAATATTTTGGAAATAATCGGATATGTTGCATCTGCAATTATTGCTACATCAGTAATGATGAACTCATTGTTAAAATTGCGTTGGTTAAATTTAGTCGGCGCATCGATGTTTGTAGTATATGGTTTTGTTATTGGTGCTTTGCCGGTTGCTTTTTTAAATTCATTCACTGCTATCACAAATGTGTTTTATCTTGTGCGGCTGAGTACCAGAAAAGAACTGTTTAAAATTCTGGAAGTCAATAAAAATTCCAATTACTTGAAGCATTTTTTGGATTTTCATAAAAAAGAAATATCCAAATTTATCCCTGATTTTAATTTTGTTGTTAAAGAAAATACAATTGGTTTCTATCTTTTACGAGACTTGATACCTGCCGGGCTATTTTTGGGTGAAAAAATTGATAATGAAAGCTTTGTTATCTTTTTAGATTATGTTATTCCAGAATACAGAGATTTAAAATTGGGGAAATTTTTGTATGTGGATAGTGCGAATTTTTTTAAAGAGCAAGGATACAAAAAATTATATAGCTATGCAGGGGCACCGGCTCATAAAAAATATTTGGAGAAAATGGGATTTGTGCCCTCTACAAGAAGAAAAGAGTGTTTGATGAAAATATTATAATAAGGAATAACACAATGAAAACGAAAACATGCAAAACCTGTTCAATCTCCAATTTCATGTTGTTAATATTTGTTTTTTCTTTCTTAATGAATATATCTTCTGCTCTATCCACTAATTCTGTGGTGATCGGATATTATCCGGTTTACCGGCATAACAAACTCCCCGCACAAAAACTACAACTGCAACATTTAACACACATCTTCCACAGTTTTGTTTATCCTGATGTGAGCGGAAATATTTTGCATTCGGATAATTTTATTTATCCTGAATTGAATCAAAGAGTGCATGAAGAAAACAAAAAAATATTTATCGCTTTGGGCGGCGGTGCGCAATCTGATGATTTTTCTGCCATGGCAGCGGATTCCACTTCGCGGGCAAAATTTGTTCAGGGTATTGTTGGATTTTGTAACCAGCATGATTATGATGGAATAGACATCGATTGGGAATATCCTTCAAGCGTTACTGATAAATCAAATCTAAATAAATTTGTTTATGAGATAAATCAATTGAATCCGAATTTAGGTCTTTCTGTTACACTGCCGGGATCAAACTGGCGAGGGCAATATTTTGATTTCAATTATTTGTCACAATATGTTGAATGGTTTGGCTGCATGGCTTATGACATGTCAGGAACCTGGTCTGTTACATCAGGACATAATGCGCCGCTGTATGCGTCTGGCTGGAATCCATCGGTGAAAAACTACATCGACTATTTGAATGTGACCAAAAATGTACCGGCAGATAAAATTATCATGGGCATACCGTTTTATGGTTGGTTATTTGAATCCCCATACTTGGGCGGAACAAACTATGGCGGCAGTTCGGTCTCTTACATTGATGCAAAAACAAACCTCCTCAACGGCTGGACTTATGTGTGGGATGATTTTGCCAAAGTGCCTTATCTCATTAATCCTGACTCCACACAAATTGTCTCATTTGATGATGTCAGGTCAGTTGGATTAAAATGTGATTACGCAAAAGAGAGAAATTTAGCCGGAGTGATGATATGGGAAATCAGCCATGATGAATTGGCTGGTGATCAACCATTGCTGGAAACAGTGGGACAAAAAATATTGGGCAGCCTTGGTGAGCTAACATCATCAGTGGAAATTACGCAGCCCGAATCAGCAGCCCGGTTTTTTGAAGGCGATTCAATTACCATTACTGCTTTTGCAAGTGACAGTATCGGCAGTGTTTCAAAGGTTGAGTTTTATGTTGGATCGATCAAACTTGGTGAGTCTTACAGCGCTCCTTACACCCATGTCTGGGAAAATGTGGAAAAGGGTTTTTTTGTTTTAAAGGTACTGGCGTATAATGAAAATGGAATAGCCACACCTTCCGAGCGGGTTTATATTTTAGTTCAGGGCGCCATGTCCGAACAGACTCCGTTTGCCGGTGTCCCCACTGTGATACCCGGAATAATCGAGGCTGAGGATTTTGATGAAGGTGGAAATGGTGTTTCCTATTATGATACTACACCGGGAAATTCCGGCGCCTCATACCGAACAGACGAAGATGTGGATATTGAACCGTGCAGTGAGGGTGGCTTTAACGTGGGATGGATTGTTACCGATGAATGGCTGGAATACACCATCGTTATTGTTTCCACTGGATTTTACGATATAAATTTCAGTGTTGCCTCAACAATGGATGGCGGCTCGTTTCATTTGGAATTGGATGGTACCGATGTGACCGGCATGATTACTTCGCCAAATACCGGCGCGTGGACAGTTTTTACAACAATAACAAAGACTGATGTTGAACTCTTTGCCGGAGAATATATTTTACGTTTTTATGTGGAACAGGGAAATTTTAATATTCACAATATGATTTTCAACTACCAGGGAACAACCGGAATTGCAGAAAACTCAGGAGAGATAAAGAATTTCAACCTGTACAATAATTATCCCAATCCATTTAATCCGCAAACAAACATCAGGTTTGAGATTCCATACAACGCTTACACTGAAGTAGCTGTTTACGATCTCCGGGGAAGAAAAGTAAAAACCTTATTATCAAAAAATCTTATTTCCGGTACACACACTGTTTTTTGGAATGGGACAAATTCATTAAACCGTCCGGTCGCCAGTGGTTTATATTTCTGTTATTTAAGAGTTGATGATTTAACAGCGGTAACGCAGATGGTTTTGGTGAGATAAAGCTTTGTTTACAATCAAGAGATGGAAAATTATTTACTTGACATTTTAAATAGAATTGTTTGTTCTGTAGGTGATGAAGTTCTGTTTGTTGAAGATAATCGAGGCGATGTTTTCTTATTGTCTCCTCCCAATCTAAAAATATTCTTAGGAGGTTTTCAGTTGCGTATAAATAATTATGGTATGGGAAAATGAAACGAAAACGAGATATGTGTCTTTGGAATCCTTTGTTATTGAGATCCATTGTTATTTATTTAATATTAGCGACTCTTATTGCTATTTTAGCTTGCTATCCTTTTATGGGATATGAATCTTTATATTTTCTTTTTGCAGGAATCGCAGCGCCAATAATTGGTTTAATCTATGGTTTTGTTGGCAAATTGGAAGAGATGGTTGGTTTTGTCAACAAATCCCCAACTTGGTTTTGCTTTGCCTGAACCGATCACTGATCGTTGGTTTAATATCTTATCTGAACAAAGGAAGCACCAATGAAAAATAAAGAAACCAAATCAATACGTATTCAAACAAAGGCTTCTCATTACCGGGAACACTCCAGTCCGTTGTACATGACTTCGAGCTTTACGTTTGAAAGCGCTGAGCAGGGAAGGGCTATATTCGCAAACGAGATTGAGGGTAATATTTATTCAAGATTTTCTAATCCAAACAATACTGAATTTATTGAGAAGATGGTTTGTCTCGAGAACACAGAGGATGGCGTTGCTTTTGCATCCGGAATGGCGGCTGAGTTTGCTACATTTTGTGCTTTGTTATCATCAGGCGATCATATACTTTCATCCCGCTCAATTTTTGGATCAACCCACCAGATTTTAACTAAGATATTACCCAAATGGGGTATTACGCATACCTATATTGATGTTGATAAACCGGAAAACTGGGAACGTTCAATTCAAAAAAACACCAAAATGTTTTTCATTGAATCACCTTCTAATCCAGGATTAGACTTAATAGACCTTGAATTTGTTGGCACCCTGAAAAAGAAATATAATTTAATTCTAAATGTGGATAATACGTTCGCCACACCTTACTTACAAAACCCGGCTGATTTTGATGCTGATCTGATTACGCATTCAGCTACAAAATATATAGATGGTCAGGGCAGAGCAATTGGAGGCATTACTGTTGGCAAAAAGAATTTAATTGAAGAAATTCGTTTTTTTGCCAGGCAAACCGGTCCTTGTTTGTCACCATTTAATGCCTGGATTTTTAGTAAAAGCCTGGAAACGCTATCGGTTCGAATGGACAAACACAGCCGGAGTGCATCTTTTTTGGCTGAACAGTTAGACCGTCACCAGGAACTGGAAGCTGTCAAATATCCGTTTCTACCCTCACACCCACAGTACGAATTGGCGAAAAAGCAGATGAAACAAGGAGGGGGGATCATAACATTTATTGTGAAAGGTAGTTATGAAAGAGCAAAACGGTTTATTGATGCTATAGAAATGATCTCTATTACAGCTAACCTGGGAGATACGCGGTCGATAATAACGCATCCAACTTCAACAACTCATTCAAAACTAACCGAAGATGAGAGAATAAGGGTTGGAATTTTTCCGGGTCTGATCCGGGTATCGGTTGGGCTGGAAAAGAAAGAAGATATTCTGACTGATATTACCCAGGCATTGGAAAAATCGAAATAGTGTTTGCCCGAAAACTGCATGTTTCTGTCATTCCGGCGATTTTTTGTGCCGGAATCTCCTGAACATAAACACGAAATTCCTGTATCACAAACACTTCCTTTGGTCGCATTTCTCTCGCAAAAAAAGGTCTCGCCGGGATGGGGATGAAGGGCTAAATAGTCACCTGAATATTAAAATATATTTTAAACGGGCTAAAACTCATGATGAAAGTTACATTGGAAAGAGTAAATAATAGTTTTCAATTTGAAGCTATTGGTTCAACAGGGATCCCTGTTGCCATTGATGCATCTCCGCAAATTGGCGGGCACAACAAAGGCGCTCGTCCCATGGAATTACTTTTAATGGGATTAGGCGGTTGCAGTGGTATCGACATCATTGAGATTTTGAAAAAACAAAAACAGGCACTCGAAAGCTTTTATATTGATATTGAAGCAGAAAGGATACCGGACAAGCTGCCATCAATTTTCAAATCTATTCATCTTCACTTTAAGTTGGGAGGCGATTTGAATACGAAATTTGTTGAGCGTGCCATACAGTTATCGCTCGATAAGTATTGTTCGGTTGGCGCCATAATTAGTAAAACGGCGGAGATAAATTATTCTTATGAAATTATCAAAATAAATAAACCCGGAGGAGGCTATGGAAATGATTTTTAAGAACTGGGATTGGTACATTTCAGGACCCCTCATTGGTCTGTTTGTACCGCTGCTTTACATCGTGGGCAACAAGATGTTCGGGATTTCATCTTCTTTTGAGCATATTTGTTCGTTATTACTTCCAAAGAGTAAGGCAAATATCATGAACTATGATAAAAAGTCAAATAGTTGGAAATTTTATTTTGTGATCGGAATTGCAATCGGTGCAGTAATTTCTGTTTATGTTCTATCTGCTGATGATCCCCAATTTTTACCTGATGGCTATTACACATACCGTGGTTATATTCAGTTATTCATTGGAGGCATATTAATCGGATTTGGGACAAGGTATGCGAACGGTTGTACTTCCGGGCATGCAATTACCGGCATTTCGCTTTTACAATCATCAAGTTTAAAATCCACCCTTGCCTTTTTTGCGGGTGGTGTTATATACACGTTTATAGCTGTCTATTTGTTTTAATTAAACCTGAGGTTATTATGAAAAATATCGTATATATTATTCTCGGTACACTATTTGGGATTATTCTCACAAAAGCAGATGTAATCAACTGGTTCAGAATTAGAAAGATGTTTCTGTTCCAGGAACCTTACATGTTTTTGATAATTGGCTCGGCAATAGCCGTAGGAATTACATCTGTATTGTTGCTTAAGAAGTTCCGGATAAAGTCGATTGGTAAAGAGGAGATGAATTTTACGGGTAAGGAATACAATAAAGGTTTTATTTGGGGAGGTTTGCTTTTTGGTGCTGGTTGGGCAATAACCGGGGCTTGTCCCGGTCCCATCTTTGCCCAAATTGGTGCAGGCGAATACCCGGCTCTCTTTACGTTGAGCGGCGCTATTGTTGGTGCTTTCCTGTATAAATATTTTAAGCCGAAGTTACCTCATTGACCCGTAGGCTCGTGTTTGATAATAAAAATCTTGCTACCGGACACTTTTTAAAAAGTTGGACTTTTCGGCGAATTGTCATGCCCGAATGCTCCTATCGGGCATCCATTTGTTGAATATTTAGGAGATTCCCGCTAAAAACATGCGGGAATGACAGTCATTTCAGGCATAAAAGAAAAAGTGTCCGGTAGTGAAATAAAAATAAGGGATAGTAATAAATTTAATTCAAACATCAAACTATAGAGGGATTCAAAAATGAAAAGATTAAAAGTAATTACGATGGCGGTTGTCTTTTTAGTCATTTGTGTTTTTGGTAGTTACCCGGCAAATGCGCAAACAATTACTGCCAAGGAGGTAGATAAACTTGTCGAGAGAACAATGGAGACATTCGAGGTGCCGGGCATTGCCGTGGCAATTGTTAAAGATGGTTCGGTTATCCATGCTAAAGGATATGGATTAAGGTCTCTGAATTCAAAGAAGAAGGTTAATAAAAACACTCTTTTTGGAATCGCCTCAAATAGCAAAGCTTTTACAACGGCGGCTTTAGGAATATTGATAGATGAAGATAAGCTTAAATGGGATGACAAGGTAATCGATTATATTCCCGAATTCCGTTTATACAATTCTTATGTGACAGAAGAATTTACGATAAGAGACCTTTTGACCCACAGAAGCGGATTGGGACTTGGAGCCGGAGACCTGATGATTTTTCCGGATTCAAGTAATTTTACAATCGCTGATGTAATTCATAACTTACGCTATTTGAAATCTGTTTCAAGTTTCCGCAGCAAATTTGATTATGATAACTTACTTTATATTGTAGCCGGAGAAATTATTTCCAGGATATCCGGGCTAAGTTGGGAAGAATTTGTTGAAGAGCGTATTATGAAACCTTTGGGAATGGATGGGAGCGCGGGTAATTTCGACAGAGTGAAGGATAAGTCAAACATTGCAGATGCACATGCGCTGATTGAAAAAAAAATAAAAGTGGTTGATCGTTATGATCTTCAGATAACCAGTGCAGCGGGAGGAATCTATTCAAGCGTTCAAGATTTGAGCCTGTGGGTGATCATGCAGTTGGATAGTGGAAAATATGGGGAAAATCGTGCCGCGCAATTATTTAGCGAAAAAGTACATAAAGAAATGTGGTCACCACAAACAATATTGCCAGTCCGGAGTGGAGGGCAGTACAATACTCATTTCAGAGCGTATGGATTGGGCTGGGGATTAAGTGATATAAAGGGTTATAAGCAAGTGTCTCATACAGGTGGATTGCCAGGAATGGTAACGCAAGTGACCCTGCTTCCTGAATTGAAGTTAGGAATTATCGTATTAACAAATCAACAATCAGGGGCAGCATTTGCTTCCATAACCAACCAAATCAAAGACAGCTGCTTGGGTATCACCGGAACAGATCGCATAAAAGAAAATTATGAGCGGGTAAAATCTCGTAAAGAATCCGCCAAGAAAATAACTACTAAAGTTTGGAACGAGATTACAGCGCAACAAAAAGATGAAATATCAGAAGAAGTGGATTTAGAGTTGTATTTGGGAACCTATAAAGATAATTGGTTTGGCGAGGTTGTAATTTCTAAAAAGAACGACAAATTATGGTTTTATTCTAAACGCTCACCAAAATTAACCGGTGAATTATTATTCTACAAAGGCAATACATTTATCGTTAAGTGGAAAGATCGCAGCCTGGATGCCGATGCTTTCGTCTTGTTTGAATTAGATTATTCAGGGAAAACATCAGGCATTAAAATGAAGGCGATATCACCGTTGACTGATTTTAGTTATGACTTTCATGATTTGGAGTTTTTTAAAGAGGAAGATTAGATAGGGCATCAAAAAGGGAAATATTAATCAAGCGCATATCAACTGGCAGGTGATTTAATTTTCGAGAGAGGACAAGTATAAATGAATATATTTCTTACATCATTGAAGTAGGCAAAGATCAGAAAGAGTAATTTAAATTTTGATTCAGGTGTCCCAACCTGGACAAGCCAGAACCGATTGAAAAAGAATCTTTTTAGATACTAATAAATAAGAACTTCGGATTAAACATCAATATGCTTACAATTCCAACTCATATTTCTCTTTGAATCGCCTGATACTTTGAAAAATTCCCCGCGCTAATTTCTTCTGAAAAGATTTTTCCCTTAACCGTTTTTCTTCTTTGGGGTTGGAAATAAAAGCTGTTTCAACTATAATATTGGGCATTGACGCACCCACCAAAACAAGAAAGCCGGCTTGTCGAACACCCGCATCTGACAAACCACACTCCCTGATAATTTCCTGTTGAACCATTACTGCTAAATCCTGGCTTTCAGCATTATAAACATTTTGTGCCATTGCAGAGAGTATGAAATTTTCCCCGGACAAATCTGCATATTTGCTGCCACTCTCATACTTAATAACAGAGTTTTCTGACAAGGCAACTTCTCTTGCTTCATCGGTTCTTCCAGGACCAAGAAAATAGCTGCTTACGCCTTTAACATATCGGCTTCGATTCGCATTGGCGTGGATACTGATAAATAATTTTGCTTGATTTTTATTAGCCAATTCCGAACGTTTTTTTAGTTCAACAAACTTATCGCTCTCTCTTGTCATCAAAACTTCAATGGCGGTATTTTCTTCAATTAACCGTTTTAAATATTTTGAAATACTTAAAACAATGTGCTTTTCACGAGTACCACCTGGGCCAATTGCTCCAGGATCTTTCCCGCCATGGCCCGGATCAATGACTATTTTGTCAATCAGCCACTTCTTTTTTTCACTTTCCAAAGTTTGTCTTATCTCTTTGCTCAGATCTTTTTTTGTTTTGATAGAGACAAGTATCTCCCTGGGATTGCTAAGAAAAATATGTTTTTCAATAATCTCATCATGCAACCTAAAACTCAATTGAGCCAATTCGTTTGAAAGTTGACTCGGGACCACACGAGCGATGATGCTATTATTAAATTCAGCATAAAGCTGGGAAGAATCGACTTTACCACCGTAAAGATCCAAATATAACCAGCGATGCCTGGCTCGCAAACTGAGATCAGACATTTCAAAATCTTTTGTTGTAATAATTCTTAACAGCGTGCCATTTGCTTTTTCATCAACTTGAATGTTGCTGATGTTAATGGCAGTGCCATAAAGCGGGTCTAATATTTCCAACAGGTTTTTGTTCTTGTTATAAACAATCTGCTCCGAAAAAACTTTTTCAATGATCTCAAGGAAGTAATTTAAAGGAAGGTAAATTTTTTCATCTTTATATTCAGTTGCTAATGGCAATTGAAAGATTGTATTTTCTACCTGGAAAAAGGGATTGAACGCTGTAACCTGAATTGTCTTCTCGCCTAAAGTTACGGTTACTTTTTTGTTATTCACATTAAAATAGGTGTGAGCGTTAAATAAATTGGCAAAGTCATTAATTGAAATGAAACGAATGTTTTGATCAAAAATTTCAGTTTTAAGGTTTGAGCGAATTGATCCATCAGCATGGATTATTGTCAGGTTTTGCGCGCCAGTGGAAGTTACGTTATAAAAAAATAATAACAAAAAAAGCAAAAATATTTTCACCAAAATCCCTCGCATTTTCGCCTAATTTCCCGGATCGTCATTTTCGTTAGTTAATGTATCGCTGGCATCTTTCAAAATTTGCCTGTCGCGATGGTTCAGATTCTCATAACCGACGTCATTAATTTTATCTAAAATGGCGTCAACTTGTCTTCTGAGCCTCAAAATATTTTCCCTTTTTTTGGAAATGCTTTTGTGTTTTAACTCAACTCTTTTTTTATAAATGAAATCACTTAAAAATAATTTCCATCCGAATTTAATATAAACAAAACCAATTGCCATACCACCCAAATGGGCAAAATGAGCAATTCGATCATTTCCCCAAACACCCATCAGCACGGAAATTCCGGCAAATATCATTGCCCAATATTTCGCTTTAAGGGAGATGAAAAAAGGGAAGAACATGAGTTTTCGATTTGGATATAATAATACGAATGCAATTAAAACGCCATAAACAGCCCCGGACGCGCCAATAACCAATGCCGGTCGAAACATAAGCTGAAAAAGCCCGGCGCCAATGCCACAGATAAAATAAAATTTCAGAAACTCTTTTGATCCCCAGGTTCGTTCAACCTCACTACCAAACATCCATAGCATAAACATGTTAAAAAAAATGTGAAAGAATCCACCGTGCAAAAACATGTAGGTAAAAAATTGCCAGATGAAGAATTTTTTGAACACTAAATCCGGGTGCAGACCAAACAGGGCTATGAAATGATCTCCTGCAATCATTTGAATAAAAAAGACGATGCCATTTATCATTAAAAGTCGTTTGATGGCTGGCGTAATACCTATACCGCCAAAACCAAACTGAAGTTGTTGTTGGTTATAATAAGGTTGCATGCCTGGCAATTATATGTTAATAATGTGAAGCCTCTTTTTGGAGAAAAAAGAGGCCTTTGTAAGTTGTAAAAATGGAAAAATAGTGCTTGACGAAAACCCCAAATTTTAGTAATTTTCTGTCATTGCGAGGAGCGAAGCGACGAAGCAATCTCATCATTAAGTGATTAATAATCGGGAGATTGCACCCTTCGGGTATTAAAACTTCGCTCCTTCGTCGCTCGCAATGACAGGCGTTATTTAAAATTAGCTAGTTTTCGTTCAAACATTAAATAGTTGTATTGAATGTTTAGTATTTTTTAATGAAATCCCATTCGAACACCAACTCGGAATCCAAGACCAGCCAGATCAACTTCATATCGCACCGGCGCGCCCTGTTCTACTGTCCTATCCCTGCTTACTTTTGTCCCGTCGTAATAAACCTCAGCAATAAAGGTAGAGCGCGATCCCACGCGGTAGGCGATTCCCCCGGATAAAAGCCACTTGAATCCGTTGTAAGATTTTGAATCGTCAGTTTCGTTTTCGCCGTAAGTTTTTACATTACTCCATAACCACTCGTAACCCAAAGTAGCGCCAACAATGTAATCCAAATATGTGCCGGCAGGAAATTTTACATTGATTACACCATAGACAGGAAGAATAGTGGTTGTGAAATCCGCATTTGTTTCCAATTTCGTTTCGGCAACTCCATTCGCATAAGTACCTGTGTATAATTCTGTTTCATCTGTATAGCCTTTGCGAAAGAAATCAACACCAATTCCAATGTCAACTGATTCGTCAACAATCCAGGAATAATTCCCGCCGAAAATGAAACCGGCTTTGGCTCCTTTTGGATTAAAATAGCCGGCTTTTAAGGTTGTGGCAGAGTATGCCTGGGCATGTACAACCGGCGCCTCGATTAACATAAAAGCAAGACCGATTATTACAAAGATGATAAGTGATTTTTTCATGGTTAAGCTCCTTTAAATTTGGTTAATGTATTAGTTATATTATTAAATATTCATTTAAAAGTCAAGTAAAAATTTGATAAGAAATAATTAATAAGTTAGACGCTTTGTAAACAGGAATAGTTCATTTAATGAATGTGTACATAAAACCGGCAATTTTACTTTTATGCACAGGATTAAACAGGCAAGACGATTTGGGGCAACCTGTCCGCCTTCTTTTTGGCGAAAACCATTTTTTTAGTTGTTGAGCGCTATCTCGCTGCAGTAGGATACTTTTTTGATACGGCTAGTCCGGATTTAGTTTCAATGTTTGTTATTCGATATTAAAAAAAAGAAATAACGACAGTCGAACATCGAATTATTCTATTAATCCCAAAAACTTTGTTTTTTTAACAAAAATTTTAAAAAAATTTCACGCAAAGCCGCAAAGACCGCCAAGAAAACAAAGAAAAAACTTTGTGACCTTTGTGCCTCCCTGTATAGATACATTATAATTATAAGGAAATACAGACTATGCTTTGTGTTCTTTGTGGTAAAATTAGTTGCAACTTGTCGCGTTAGGAATATACCCGTATAAGCTGACGAAGGCTTAATTGCACTTAATTTCAAACTACAATATGGCTTCAACTGACAATCAAAATATCAGGAATCGCGCTTCAGCCCCTCGCTCCCACAGAAAATAAATCCCTCTGAAAAAAAATAAAAAAATCTTTGTATTATCTCTTTGCTCTCAGTAGTTTATCGTTCAAATTAGCAAAAGTTCAGTAATCAAATCAAAAAGAAAAACCTTGACTTTTAATAATAATTATCTTAACATTAACGTTTATAAAATTTCATTTTTAAAGTGACACAATAGAGGATTACTTCCCAGCGCGACAAGTTGCAGAGGCAGTGGCAGTAATAATCGCCCTTCCATTTTTTTACTGCTACTGTCACTGCTACTTTTTGAATATTGCTGATTATTTAACTTAAAACTTTCACAAAAAAAACAAAGCACAGTCTGTATTTCCTTATTATTATATAAAGGTAACTGTACAGGCATCGTCTGAATTCCTTTAAAAAATATAAGGTAACTATACAGGTTTTAATACTTTAGTGCACAGTCTGTACACCTTAATGAAATATAATGTAACTGTACAGGATTGAACTGACAACAGAAGAGGCTTCATTGCATTTAGAAAAATTAAAAATATTCGGTTTCAAATCATTTGCCAAAAAAACAGAGATAAAGCTTTTGCCCGGTATTACGGCGATCGTTGGGCCCAATGGCTGCGGTAAAAGCAACGTGGTCGATGCCATCAGGTGGGTGCTTGGCGAGCAAAAAGCCGGAACCCTGCGCAGCGACCGTATGGAAAGTGTGATTTTTAATGGTTCTAAAAATCTGAAAGCGCTGGGTATGTCCGAGGTCTCACTTGTCATTCAAAATTCTGATAATGTTTTGCCTATCGAATATTCGGAAGTGGTGCTCACCCGCCGGCTGTTTCGTTCCGGGGAAAGTCAATATTTACTGAACAACAATCCCTGCCGTCTTAAAGACATCAACGATCTGCTAATGGATACCGGTCTGGCGCCGGATGCCTATTCAGTGATCGAATTAAGCATGGTTGAACAAATTTTAAGCGGCAAGCCCGAAGACCGTCGGCGAATATTTGAAGAAGCTGTTGGATTAACAAAATACAAGCAGCGCCGCAAATTAACTTTTCGGAAATTAGATGCCACGGAACAGGATTTAACCCGCCTGGCAGATATCATCGGTGAAGTCAGGAGCAAGGTAAATTCTCTACATCGCCAGGTGCGCCGGGCACAGCGCTACCAGACTTTGTCAGAAAAATTGAGCGAGTCGGAAATTCGGGTTGCCACACACTCTTTCAGCCAAATTTATGATGAGCTGGGTCCGTTAAACGAAAAATTTGAAGAATCCACGCGCAGCAGGGAAAGTCTCTCTTCACAAATTTCATTCAAAGAAGCTGAAATTGAAACCATTCAAACTGACCTGATTCAGGTCGAAGATCAACAGCGCAGCTCCCAGTCCAAATTGAACGAAACGAATGCTACCATACAAAAACGGGAAGAGGAGATACTTTTAAGTCGCGAGAGATTGAAATCGCTGGCAGAAAATAAAACCCGTATTTACAATGAGATCGAAATGCTTGAGCAGCGCATTACCATTCGTAAAGAGCAGTTAGAGGAAACACAGCAACAAAAAAGTTCAACAACTGAAGAAATAACAAAATTTCAGCAGGAATATGAAAAAGAAAAATTGATCTTAGACGATTTTGATAAACAAATAAACGAGAAGAAAATTTTAGCGCGGGAAGCAGACCAGGCTGTCTTGGAATTGATGCAATCCATATCAGAACAGCAAAAAAATATGGAGCGTTTGAAAGCCCAATTAGACAATTTAGAAACGCGAAATAATACCATTATTGAGGAAAAAGAGAACCTGCTTCAAAAAATTGATTCGGATGAAGAAGCCGCAAAAGAACTTCGAAAGACTTTAACAAATCTTCAAGCCAGGCAGGAAGGGCTCACTGAAACCCAGTCAGAACTTGAAATCCAGTCGGAAAGTCTTCAACAGGAAATTGAAAATTTAAAAAATGACATCCTGCATAAGAACAATCAAATTGAATCGGTACAGCAACGAATTGCTTTTCTCAAAGACCTGTTAGAAAGCTACGCCGATTACCCGGAAGGCGTGAAATACCTGATGGTCAACCAGGGAACTGAAAAAGGATTTCAGTCCGCTTTTGCAGATATCTTAAAAGTAGAAAATGAACATAGAAAAGCAATCGAAGCTGCACTGGGAGATTCAGCAGCCTACCTGCTCGTGTCCGATGAACAGACTGCCTACTTAGGCGTAAATACATTAAAAGAAACAAAACAGGGTGTGGTAACATTTTTACCGGTTGACAAACTATCCCCCAAAAACAAACAAATCAACCTGGGTAAAGAACCGGGAGTGATCGGTTGGGCAAATGAAATTATCGAATGTGAGAGTAAATACAGGGCAGCCGCACAAATACTTTTAGGCAGCTACTTAGTCGTTGAAGATTTATCTACAGCTCAGAAACTCACGCCGAAAATTCGTGACCATAATGTACAAATTGTGACCAAAGCCGGGGAGATCATTTTTAATTGGGGCGCTATTCGGGGTGGCAAAAAAGAGACTGAATCGGAGAGTTTAATCGGCAGGCAAGACCAGTTGAAGAAGCTCAAAGAAAAAAATGAAAAACTTTACACCGAATTGGAAAAAGCGGAGAACCTGTTAAAGGACAAAGAAATAGCCCGCGTTGAAAATTCGAGAAAAAAAGCCGACGTCGCACAACTCGTTAAAAATTTGCAGGAAGATATCACCAAAAACCAGGTGGAAATTTCTCAGGCTGACTACCGAATTCAGCAGGCTAAAGGACGTATTTCAAATTTTGATGAAGAGCTAAAACAGGTCTCGGTAAACATGGGAAATATTCAGGATCAAATCGGGGAAATCGAACCAGACTTGCAGCAGTATTCAGAGAAGCATGCTGCGATGAACGATGAAGTTAAAAGTCATCAAATTGAAATGGAAGAGCAGGAACAAAAAAGAACAAATCAAGCCGATAAAGTGAATCATTTGAATTTAAAGATTGTTGAAATTACCGGAAACGAACGCAGCTTAGACCAGGCGTTTGAACAGACGGAAAATTTGATCCGGGAACATGAAACAACAATTGAAAATCGCCAAAAGGATTTGATCGATAATGAAAATCAAAAAGAACAGTTGGAAGGGCGAATTGATGAATTAGGGGAAACTTTATCCGGCGATTATTCTGTGAAAGAGAAATTTGAGACTGACGTTGAAACTTTCACTGAAAAAACAAAAGCCATTCGTGAAAATGTTGAAAAAAGAAATAAAGAAACAAATATCTTACGGAAAGAAAGAGAAGCGGTTGCCGATACATTGCACCATGCCGAGCTGCGAATTTCCGAACTGAGAATTAAAGCGGATAATCTTTATCGTAAGATGGCAGATGAATATGATTGGGAACTTAAGCGAGAAAAAGTTGATCCGGATTACGATAACACGGTTGATGAAGCGGAAATAGAGAAAATACGTGAGCGAATCAAACGTTTAGGCCCGGTTAATTTGCTCGCATTAAAAGAGTATGAAAAAGAAAAAGAGCGACTCGACTTTTTAGAAACGCAGCAGGAAGACTTAATAACCGCTGAACAGAACCTGAAAGAAACCATTGAGCATATCAATAAAACAGCCCAGGAAAAATTCGATTCACTGTTCAATGAAATTCGTTTGAACTTTATAAAAGTTTTTAAAGGTTTTTTTCAAAACGGCGAGGCAGATCTTGTAATTGAGGACAATGGCGATCCTTTGGAAGCAAATATTGAAATTAAAGCCAGTCCCAAGGGCAAACGAATGGAGTCATTGACCCTTCTTTCCGGTGGTGAAAAAGCGCTAACAGCAATTTCCCTGTTATTTGGCATTTATTTGGTAAAACCCAGCCCGGTTTGTATTTTGGATGAAGTTGACGCGCCGCTTGATGATAATAATGTAAAAAGATTCATTAATGCGCTGAATCAATTCTCTGGCTCAACACAATTTCTCATGGTAACCCATAATAAAATTACCATGAAATCAGCCGGCGCGTTGTACGGTATCACGATGGAAGAAAGCGGTGTCTCGAAGGTGGTTTCTGTAAAATTGGAATAGGATTAATAGGTAATAGGGTTAATAGGTAATAGGGTTAATAGGTAATTAGGTAATAGGGTAATTAGTGTCTGTC
>JACKQG010001251.1_pt2 | contig 27160 bp, 13 predicted proteins | sample 8237621 | NCBI WGS metagenome assembly JACKQG01 (sample SAMN15677084, study PRJNA649215) | marine metagenome | biome: marine; feature: Black Sea; material: saline water; isolation source: suspended particulate matter (SPM) from the Black Sea western gyre | collected 2013-06-09/2013-06-10 | depth... | reverse complement strand
TCACAACCTTGGCAGCCTACCACAGCTAGAATTCGCCCACAAATTCGCCTGAACAGGCACAAATTGGACCCGTTCGTTTACCTCCGGCGCCGATCTTGACGCCCCCTCGACGGCGCCGAAAAGGGCTTGGAGCATGCCCCGTTGCGGGTTGGCACCACGATCATTCTCGCACATCCAAGGATTTTCGATCGCCAACCTGCTGCATCCACGTACTTAGCTCGCGCCGTAGTTCATCGGCTATCGGCTTCAGTTCTGGGGTGTCGATTCGGTTTCGTAATTCGAACGGGTCCTTCTGCTGATCGAATAGGTACTGCTCGTCTGTGCCGGTCAGTATGTACTTCCATTGTTTGGTCCGGGCCATGCGGTGCCCCTGGCCGACAGTGCCGCCGACCCCCACGCATTCACTGAAGACGATGGTTCGTACTTCCGCTTGCGGATCTTTCAGAATCGGAACCAATGACCGTCCCATTAGATGCTCTGGCAGGTCCCGCACGCCAGCCAGTTGCAGCAAAGTCGGGTAGACGTCCAGGCTGGAAACTAACGCCGAGGTCCGGACACCGGAAGGCACGCCCGGCCCGACAATGAACATGGGAACCCGCGCGGATTCCTCGTGCATCGTGATCTTATTGCCCAGGCCATGGCTGCCGAGATGATAGCCGTTGTCGGAGAGAAAGACGATGACGGTGTTTTCAAGGACGCCCAGCGATCGGAGTTTTGCGACGATTTGCCCGATCTGATGGTCAAGGTGGCTGATGACGGCGAAATAGGCGCGAATGAACTCGCGCATCGTCTTCACGTCACGTGGCGGCCCGGCAGGAAGGTCGCGGTGGTTCCTCCGGTAATTCGAATCCCGGTAGAAGTGTTGACCGGGTATCCCTTGATTGTTCAGGCTGGACTGCCTGGGTTCGAGGCGATAATTCTCAGGCAGCGCAAGTTTGCCTTCGGGGTAGAGATCCAGCCACCGCTGCTCGGGCAGAAGAGGGACATGCGGCTGCCGAGGCGCGAGCCAGAGAAAGAACGGTTTCGCATTCGTTGCCTGGACATCCAAATACGCCGCGGCCTTCTCGAAAGTGGGCTTGTCGTCGTATGCACCCCGTTCATCGCCCGCAGCAAACCCATAGCTCGTCGGCGCTCCCAGGTGAGACTTCCCATAGAAACCAGTGTGGTATCCCGCCAGGTTTAGCTGATGGGCCAGCGTCTGGTCGGACCGCGTGCCGCCGGCTTGATACGCGCGGAATTCTCTGTACTTCAGGGCAATCACCCCGTGTTGTTGAGGAAAAACGCCGCTCATCATCGAAGCGCGGCTGGCCGCGCAGATCGGACTGGCAACGTAGGCGTTGTCGAAGATCAATCCTCGCTTGGCCAAGGCATCCAGGTGCGGAGTCTGGACTTGCGGGTCGTTGTAGCCTATCGCCCGAAACGTCTGGTCGTCGGTGAAGATTACCAACAAGTTGGGTTGCGTTGCCGCGGTCGCGGTCGCGGCTGACCACAACGTTGAGGTAACGAGGCCGAAAACGAGGAGTGTGAGTCTCATTGTCGTCTTCTTCGTGCTGGTGTTGCGACTGCTGGGCTGCGTTGCCTAGGGTGCAGGCGTACCGTAGATGAGATTCCCATGTTTTGGAGGTCGCCTGCGTGGCCAACCGTAGTCGTTCAGTAGCTCGCGGGCAAGGTTATCCGCGCGTAATTGTAATCATTCGTCGTGAATTGAACCGAGATTTGAGACGACTCCCTCGAGTGAAACACACCGATGCGGGCCATAGATGCCGGAGCCCCACTTCACGTCTTTGAGCGACCCCGCCTTGCCTGTCTGCTCGGCTAACGATCCAGTCAGAGGGCTCGTCGCAAGCAGGACGCCGTCCTGGCGAATCGACATCTCGCGTTCGCGAATGATGAATTCTAGCTTTGTCGGGCTATCCGTCCATTTTGTCGACGCAGACAGGTGGCCGGGCATGGTTGCGCGATAGACCTTTCCATAGGACTTCCATTTGTCAGGAGCCAGGAACAGGTATTTTTCAGGCTCCCATTCGAAAGGCGATTTCGCGGATGTGGAGATGAAGAGGTTCGATCCGCTGGGAACCAGGCTGGTGACGCGCTGGCCCCAGAGATTCTGAGGCGAGTTGTCGCGATTCTCGACATCGTAGGGGTGCACGATGTTCGATGAGAGTGCCGGCTGTGCAAACATTCGTCGCATGAAAGTCCACCCGCGACTGTCCGCATTGTAGCGCCAGACTTCTCCCCACGGCCACACGCCGACCATCAGGTCACCGCCGTAGATGGCGGTGGTCTGCGCTTCGCGAGCCCGGTCCGATACTCCCTCGAGCACAGGCGGCCAGCCTTGCTGATCGGTGATCTTCTTTCCGTCGTACTCGAAGACACGACCTGTCGGATATTGGCCCATCAGCAGCCGGTCGTGGAACGCCAGTGTCGAGTAGAGCTGATAGCTGACACGGGTGTTCGGTTCAAGGAGCATTCTCCAGGCTCCGTCTTCAAAGACGTAAAAACCGCCGATGTTTGATCCGGTCACGATCTGGTCACGCAACTGTCCCCAGGCAAACGTCGTTTCGCCTACGACCGGTAGCCGTAGCACAACCGCTTTGGAGAGATCGACTTCTTCCTCTGCCGGTGTCCAGGGACAGGCGTAGAGCCGGCTGAAGCCGTCCTCGTCATTCTTGTACAACCGATACGGGCCGTCTCGGCGATTGACATGGTAAAAGCACAGATTGCCGTTGGCGTAGAAGAACAGTTGGTAGCTTCCCTCGCTCGGCGGCTCGAGAATCGTCCGACCGTTCCAGCTCACTTTGCTGTCGCCAAACACAAGCGTGCCATTCCCGACGCGCATCGTTTCCTGCGTTCCGCCGCTCTCCTCAGCACGGTGCCATGTCCGAGTCTTCGCATTCCACGACTGCAGGCCGCCGTAGGTCGAATAGACTGTCCCATCACGTTCGTAAAGGTAGGCTCCGGTGAGATTCTCAGTCGGCCGAAGCAACTCCTCGGTCGTCATATCGCGCTGGCCGTTGGTCGGCCGGATGAAGAACTGGATGGCGTGTCGGTCTGCCCGGTATCGCGTGTTGTAAGCGTTCTGAAAACCAGCACCGACAACGAGGGAACCGTCGTTGCTCGTGGCTTCAAACAGCGACCCGAAACATTGCCCGAGGTCCTGTCCGCGGTCGATCGTAACGATGACTCTGGTCCCAGCCGCTGGTTTCCCATCCGCTGCAGTAAGCGACTGACTTGCCGCGGAGACTGCAAGCAAAAGGGCGAGAAACGTCATGCTCGAAGGGTGCTGTTGTTTCATGGGTTACTTCTTTCGCGTGTTCACATTGAGGACTAAGTTCTCGTATTACTCGTTGCGGAACCAACCGATCGGAATGATCTTCAGTTGGGCTGGAGCGACACGATATCGAGGCTCAAAGCTCTGACAAAGTGCTCTTTCCGCTGCTCTTCGAGTCGACTCGGATGATGAACTGACCGTGCAGATAGTAGGATGGCTTGATCTCGACGGTGACCTCATTGTCCTGGACCAACGTACGGCATTCAATCGCTTCGTTCCCGCCGATCAAGTCGACCGAGGCGCTGGCCGTTTCGTCCGATCCTCGTTTGCCGCTGACGATGAACTTCGCCGCGCTGTGGTTGCTGCTGCTCGCGTGGCTCGACGTGACGCTCAGCTCGATCATGAAGACTTGGTTGGGCGATTCGCACGTGAACTTCAGCATGCCCTGGAATTCCGGCGGTTTGCTCGGCGTGAACGTCTTGACGAAAACGTCGCTGTGCTCGCTGCTGGTTTCTACCTTCAGCGGTGAATTGAAGTTCTCGGCCGTGAGCGTCTGGGCCTGAAGTGAACTCGTCGACACGGAGCCGAACAAAGCACCGCGGCCGTGGCTCAACGCGGCGTGAGTGATGATGAGCGACGATTTGCTCTCGTTGATGTAGCTGTGGCCGGTGTTGCCGTGGCCGATGATCACGTTGTTGCTCGAATCGGCCGACACGTCGCAGAAGCGACTGTATCGTCCGTTGGGCGCGGTCGGGCCTGGCTCGGCCATTACTCCGTAGCAATGGTTGTAGCCCGTCTCGCGTAGCCGGATGACTGTCACCCCTGGATCGCCGTGTACGAAGCAGTTGGTAAATAGGTTTTCCGTCGTGTGCTCAGAGAAATAGCAGCTATGCGTGATGCGGTAGAAGTGGTTGTTCGTGAACATGTTGCCGTTCGAGATCGGGTTGGCCTTGATGGCCACGCCCCCGTACCGGAACAGGCAATTGGAAACTCTGCCGTTGTAGCAACTGCCTCTTTTGGCAGATAAGGGCGCGCTGCAAACGAGTGTGAGCAGTTCGTTCTTGTCAACATCCGCCGGGTAAGGTCTCTTTTGGTAAGCGTTCCAGGCCGCGGCGCTGCCGCTGATGGAGATCGAGTCGACGACCCACCAGTTGATATTGGTGTAGAGATCAGCTCGAACGGGACCGACGTTGACCACGCCGTTGTTGATGATTTCGTCTCCGGTGCTTCCACCGCTGGCATTCTCTGACGACACGCCGCATGCATGGCCGTCGCCCGTGAGTCGCGAAAAGTTGCCGGTTAGACGCACGACGGGTTCGGTACTATCAGTGCGATCAGCCAATCGCCGCAGCCACGCCCCGTGTGCCAGATGAAGATACTCGTTGTTGCCAATGACCAATGTACCGTTGACAGCATAGATTCCCGGCGGAACGACCGTCTTCTTTCCCACGTCGATGGCGGCCTGAATCTGCCTGGTATTGTCCTCGTTCTCGGGATGAGCGCCGAATTCCATCACGTTGACGAAAGGGGCCGCCTCGTATTGCGGTCCCAGTTCGGCCGCTGTGGTCTTTGCGAAACTGGATAGGAATACGATCAGTATAACGGCTCTTTCGTAACGATTCGCACACACGAGACACCTCACAGTTCAGAATCCGACCTAGCTTCGGGCCAGCCATTTCTCGCCAACAGGATCGTCCGCAGCCGACGCATACGAGTATACTATGCTGTGTGGAACAATGGTGCCTCGTGATCGGAGAGATTGGAACGCTAATCCTCGCTAATCGGTAATGCCTGGCAAATTGGGGCGTTTTGTCTGGATCGAGCCTTGGGTCGGGTTTCCGATTGCTCTCCGCCGAGACACCTGTCAACAACGCTTGCCACGGGAAGGAGCGCACATGAAGAACATCGCAACTGTGTTTCCGCCGCTCTTGCTCCTCGTTCTCCCGAACATTTGCCTGGCGGAGCAGCCTGCCAGAATCAACTGGTCTACCGCCACGCAGTCCTACGAATTTGACACGGGCCGGCTGTTCGGCTGTATCGATCCGTACTCCTGGTATCACGGCATCGCTGGACTCATGCACCGCGAATGTCAAGTCGATGCGGTTCGCCCCCGAAAAGCGTTCCTCAACGCGGAATACTACCGGAAACCCGGCGTGGAACAACGCATGCTGCCTCGACAGTTGTCCGTCGACCGAAAGACGACTCACGAGCTCCGCGACGGGCGGGTGTTGGTTCGCTTCCCTGAAGAATCCGTCTACGGTTTTTCCATGGAACTCGCCTACCGGCCGCATGGCGACGCCGTGGACATGCTGGTTACGATTCTTCCGTCGCGGGATGTTCCTGGATTCGAGATCTTCTTTGCATCCTACGTGTGCGAGGCGTTCCGCGAAACCTGGACGCCGCTGGCGAATCAAGAAGGCGAGCAGCATTGGAAGAAGCTCGACAATCGCAGGGTAGTCAATGAGATCTTCAGCGTGCTTCGGCGCCGCGGCGAACGCGTGCAGCAGAGTGGTGATCGCTCGGGAAAGGGGCAAGCAAGCGGACCTCGACGAATAGTGGAGGAGCAGCCGTTCAGCAAACCGATCCTCGTCGCTCGCAATCCAGACAATGGTTCCGCTCTCGTGTTTCTCTGCGATCCATATGCAACGAAGTCCCTGGCCGGTCAATACCACGGCTGGGACACAGCTCACGACTGGTGGTTTGGCGCCGATCTGGTCGCCGGACAGCCGATGATCGCATCGGCGAGGTTAATCTATCGTCGATTCAAGGACACCTCGTCGATGTTCGCAGAAGTTGAAAACGAGTGGGCGGATTTCGTCAGCGAGCGGGCGGAACTCAGACGCCCGCCCGCGGACTGAGGGGACCCGAGAATCGCTTCCAGACGTATGCGCAGATGCCTGCGCCTTCGGGCTAGTGCCATTTCCAGTCGGGAGCCGTATGACAGCGAGGCGTGATGTCTGCAGCTTACCATTCGCGGCGTCCCACTTCGGAGAGCGTTGGCCGCGTGCGCAGATCCTGTTAATCGTCTTTCTCAGGCGGACGGGCGTACTCGTAGGCTCCAATGTCCCAAGCGGTGCCTTGTGGGCGCGTGGTGCCCAGGATGTCGTCGGAGAACCCATCCAATGCCGCGCCTTTGTCCACGACGGCATCTGCTGAGGGCAACGTGAGAGACTTGTTGGCCAGACGCGCCTTCAATTGCCGTTTTTGCTGTTCCGTCAGGACGATCGTCTTCTTGCCCTCGGCAGGACTCCTCAACGCACCTTGGTAAGCGTTGTAGTCGCTCCGCATGTTTTCGCCTGAAACGAAGGCTTGCATCTTGCCGCCGTCGTTGTCGAAAAGCAGGTTATTCACGACCACGGCGTTATCGGCCTGCACGACGAGACCTGCAGCCTTTACGTCGTACACCGTGTTGTTGACAGCGGTCACATCGGACACCTTTCCGTTCGGATCGGACTTATACACCGTGATGCCCTGACGCATTGCGTTGACGACGCAATTGCGGATGGTCAGCCCGCGATAGCCCAGTATTGGGCCGGCGCCGGCATAGATCGCCCTGCGTGCCTCGCCGCTGGGCGCGGCGTCGTGGATATGACAACGCTCTACCAGGATGTTCTGGTCGACGCCTTCTATCACGCTGCTGGATAGGATGATCCCGGCCATGCCTGTCACGCCGGATATATCGCAGTCGCGAACAACTATGTTCGTGATACCCACCTTGAAATCGATGCCGTCGCCCTGACCGCCGCCGACACCCGTATTCTTGATGACCACTCTTTCGATCGTGACATTGGAATGCTCGTTGCCGATGGACTTGCGGAACGCCGCCTCTTTCAGCCAGAAGTGGTACAAGCACCCGACGTAGATGCCCTCGCCGTAAACGTTCTCGATGCGGCAATCGCGAATGGTCATGTCGGTGCACTCATCCATGACGCGCTTAACCTGTCCGTCTTTGCCTTTGAACGTCCCGAAGACGAGGATACCCGGCCCGATCTCCGTTACGTCGTGAATGTAGAGGTGCTCGAAGACCACGTGGTCGCCGGCAAAGCCCACTCGCGCGCCGGGACCCGTACATTCGAAGCCGCGGATGGTCACGTAGTTTTGCTTGGGGGAGCTAACGGATCCCATTTCCCAACCGAGCGCCCTTTGGCCCTTCTGGTCGGTGATGCACGAGACGTGTGGGCCGGAGTAATCGATCCAGGCCGGCTCCCGGTCGTTGGTGTTGTATTTGCTCATACCGTCAAGTGTCAGGCGATTGGTGCTGGCGTCCGACCTGCGGCATTCGACGAATTCGCGGATCGTCTGCGGCTGGTCGACATCGGCCTGGCGGGCGCTGAAATACACCGTCACTGGGCCCTTGCTCAAGGCTGCGTTGATAGCCTGCCAGGCTTCCGCGCCTCGGATCGAATTCCAAGGCTTGTCGGGTGACCCGTTCTGGCCTTGGCCTCCAAAGTCCGGATCCACATAGAATTCCGCAGCGGCTGTAGCGTCGGCCGCGAGGACCATCAGCATTCCCGAAACAGATATCGCGAGCACTTTACCGATCATCAACTCATCTCCTTTTTCTGCGCTGGACGCGAAGCCGCCCGACAGGAATTCTAATTCCCCGCGCCCCGCGCTGCGATACTCGCATCCACCGCCGACTTCCCACCGAAACAGAAAACGGTGCCCTTTTCGCTGGAGAGGTAAAGTCGCCCAGCGGCTGCGGCCATGCCGTCGAACACGGGAGCATCGTCAAACGGGAGTTCGGCCAGTCTGGCTCCGTCGTTGGCCGAATACGACGTGAGCGCGCCGCCTTCTTTCGCGGGTCCGGCGACAAAGAGGGTCTGGCCTGCCGGGAGAAGCGCCCGGACCTGGCCGCGGTCGAGTTTCACTGTCCAGAGCGTCGACCCTTTGCTCGCCGTCGAGGAGGCGTCCGGCCGCTTTGCGAACAGTTGCACATGCTGTCGCATGGCCCTGGTCGCCTCGACACCGAAGACCGTGTCTTTGGTATAGGACAGGATCAGTCCGGTGATTCCGCGATAGGACCAGTGGGTCGACTGGTAACGCTCCAGTTGCGAGCCGTATTTCCTGTCGTGCAGGAACCCGAACGGGAAGACGGCGCTGGTGTCCCGGCCTTGCCCGCTGACCAGGTAATCATGCTTCCATCGCTTCTCGCCGAACTGGCGATCCTTGTACCACGTTCGGCTTTTCTCGCCGGTCTTGAGGTCGAACATCAACTGGCCCATGAAGACTGCCTGGTCGTTGCCGACCAAGAGATCGTTCACGTGGTTGTCGTACCACACTTCAAGCTTGCTGTTGTCCACGCGGTTCCTCCAAACGATCTTCCCGGTGTGAGGATCCGCCGCATAGACGAAGATGCCGTCCTCGGTTTTCCCGTGCCGTCCACCAGCAAAGTAAGCCACGTCGCCGGTAACCAGAACGCCGGGCACCGGCCAAGGAGATTCCACGCGGCTGTACGCCACTATACGCCGCTCTTCCGGTGATGTGCGGAAACGCCAGACCAACTCGCCGTCGGACGCCCGCAGGCAATAAACCCATCCGTCGTTCGCGCCGAAAAGGCACAGCCCCTGGTAGATGGTCGGCGGGGTTTCCACGCGTCCGCCGACCAGGCAGGTCCATCGGACTTCTCCGGTTTTCGCGTCGAGTGCCGACACCTGCTGAGCATCCGGGGCCGCCACGAAGACTCTTCCCTCGGCAACAACCGGAGGAGTGAGCGTTCTGCCATGCGGCGTTCGCCGCTGGTTGACGATACGCGTGCTCCAAAGGACCTTCAGGTCGTCCGGCAATGATTCGGATGTGGCGCCGCTGCGAGCGATGTCACGACGGTACGTGTTCCATTCTTGCGGCGAATGAACACCAACTCCCTCGCGGTTGAAAGCGTAAGCCGGGCCCTTCTCGAGCGGGTCGGTCGCCTTCACGGGTTCGTCAGGATTGCCAACCGGTGAAGGCGCAAACGCCACATGTCCCCTGAGATAGGCAATGCAACTGCAACTGATCGGAAACGTGTAGACCAACCCGTTTGCCGGAAGGTGGCCGACAACGCATCCGTTCTTGTAGAAACCCGGACTGATCAGCTTTCCGGTTTCCAGGGAGTAGAAGACCGACATTGTGCCGAGGATGTAGTTCTCGCTGGCAACCACCCGGGCACAATGGCCTCTCGGGGCGCCCTTGATCGTTCGCTTGAGTTCCCCCGTAACGGGATCGAATCCCCTGTAGCCACTCGCCCCCATACTCTTCTCATTGATCCAGATGAGCCCGCCGGCGTAAGCGGGATCGTCCCATATGCCGTGGTAGTCGCCCCGCTTGTGCGGACGATCCCAGAGCTTGCGGCCATCCTCGGCCGAGACAACGTGGTACGTGCCTTGCTCTTCGTGGCTCTTCTTCTCCGGTTTCGTTGTCGAGTGCATTTCGTAAAGCAACAAGACGCTCTTGTAGTAAGCTAGGATCTCGCCGGGGTGTTGCCTTCGCCATTTCTCCTCACCGGAAGCCAAGTCGTAACAGGCAAGATTGTATGGCGGCTTCGGGGAGTCTTTCACCAGGACGAACAGCCGACCGTCGCCTGCAACCATGTAAGGCGGCTTATAGAGGACTCGCTGAAAGTGCCCGAGATGCTCGAGCACGAAAGTGTTGTCTCCGCGGGCCTTCTTTCGCCATTCCACCTTGCCGGTGTCGGCCGAGACCGAACATATCTCCTTCTCACCGGCGATAACCAGGTTTCCGTCCCCATAAATGACGTTCAACGGAGTGAACCCGACGTCGTAGGTCTTTGCGACCTCGCCCGTTGCGGCGTCAAGTGCAACGAGGGGATCGCCGTTGTTCAGCACGACAAATACAAGTTGGTCGACTGCCACGATGGTGCGCGGGTTGGAGTGCGTGGCGCCAAATTGTATTTCCCGCCGCCACAAATCGAGCCCGTTGTAGGCGTCGCGCGCAACCAGACGCGTCCATTCGCCCTTCGGGCTCTGCAAGATGTTGAAGCTTCGTCCGCCTGCAAATAGCTCGGTGACGTTGTAGCCCGTCAGCCAAAGCGGACCGTCTATCCACTGCAACCTTTGTGACGGGCCCGAGAGGGAATCGGATGAACTGTTGTTGGCCTCGGGGCCGTGAAGCCAGTGAGTCCACTCGTCTGTCTCGGTTGGTCGTTTCTTGCGAACCAAGGTTACGGGGGCGCTCTTCCTGTCCAAGTATGCCACTCCGCCGGGGCAGAGCACACGCGTGATTTCGTCAAGTGACAGCCCGGCCTTGAGAACTGCGTCGAGATCCTCGACGACAACCAAGTTGACAAGGTTGCTGACGTAAGGAAGTCGCGACAGACTGCCATGTTCAACCGAAACCGTCCCGTGGAGGTTTCTTGATAGGAGATACCGCCGTATCTTTCCCGTCGCCGCCGCAGTCGGCGTGATGCCGTGCACGATGAACGTGCCCTGCTCGGCGAATTCGGCCGCAAGCCTGCCATCGGTCGAGTTCAGTTGAACGCACAACCCAGCGTCGATACCGGCTGTTCGGATGATCTCTTCGGCCAAGCGAGCCGGTTCGGCCTTGATCTCTTCGGCCTCGATCCTGGCGGTCCGAAGCGCCAGTACGGCGCAAGCCAGCACCAGTGTCACTCGTTTCATCGCGAACATCGTTTTCATTCTGGACATTCTATATCGTGTCCTGTCTCGTGAGCCAAGAGTGACGTCGTGTGAACCGCCTTGTCGAGGGCGATATTCTTCTTTGGTTATAGATTGGTGGTTATAGATGGGAGGTCGAAAATGGAGCTGGAATTGCTGATGTCTTCATCTATAACCACCAATTCATGACCAAGCCGAAGGGCCTAACGTCACCCCGGAGCGAGAATCGCCGATTAGGGCGAGAAGGTAAGCAACAAATCTCCTCGGTCGCGGTCGAATCGGATGCTCCACTTTTTCGAGTCCGATCCTGGGGCCAACTGCAATCGGTCGCCGTGGATTTGTACTCCGTCGATGACGGTGTACGTGCCGGCACGAAGCTTCAAGTCAGTGACGTCCAGCAACGCCGCACTGACAAAGTTCAGGTTTCTCGCATGGATTGTGCTGATTCCCGTTCCGGTCAGTTTAAGCACCGAGTTGCCCCGGCCAACAGCCTTGCCGCTTCTGCCGTTGACTTCATCCTTGAATTTGTCGCCGTGAAACTCGATGTCCCCGACCTTGATCGTCACATCGCCGCCATCGATCTCCCAAACGCCGCACCAGACATCAATTCCATATTGCGAGTCCCGCTGGCTCAGGAAGGACGCATTTCCCTTCAGTCGCAACGCGCCGGGCCGTGTCGCGTCCGTGGTCGACAGCTTCAATCCCTGATCGGCGATCAACTGGCCGCCATCGACCGTGATTTCCGAATCGGTAGAGCGCGCATAGAACTTCTCACCCCAAGGCGCCGAGGGTGTTGTGTCCGAGCGGAAGGAAGTGTTGATGCCGATCCCCGAAGCCTCAACCCTACCTTCAGGTCCGATGATCAGATGGCAACTTGCGGGTTCCCCAATGTCGGGTCTTCCCCAGGGGCCTCCAACGCGAATTCCCCAGCGTTTGTCCTGGCAGACAAATGTGCCATCAACGTAAAACCAACTCTCCCGATCTTTAGATAGTACGGCTCCTCCAAGAACCGTGAGGGAGGCCCCCGGTTCCAGGCGTAACGTTGTACCCTGTGTCCTTGCGTGTTCGGCGAGTTCAAACTGCGCACAAGTAGCTCTGGTTCCTTTGGGAATCACGCAGTGGAGCGCTTTGCCGGAGTTGTCGTCCCCGATCTCTGCCGATGTCTTTGCGTCTGGAACACCGTGATTCCAGTTCCGAGCATCAGTCCACAGGAAGCGTCCCCGCTCGTCACCGCGATTCATGGCAAACTGCGTCCACTGCTGAGCGGACGAAAGAGTTGGGCAGAGAATGCCTACCATGAGGAAAGCAGATAGCAGCCGGCTGTAAACTGAAGCCCTGGTGATCGAAAGTTTCGTCATATCACTGATGGGCAACATTGATGGCTCCTCGTTGCTCAAAAAGTCCCAGCACAGGCATGCTATTGGGCTGGATCACTGGCGGCTCGGACTACTTCAACTCCGCAGATCACGGTTTCCTGCAATCTGGAGTTCTTGCATGGTGTCAGGCGAATCGTGAGGGTGTCGGCAATTCGGGTTCGTGGCAATGCCTTGACGACGACTCGTCGTCGGCCGCCGCTTTCCTTAACCACGTCAAACTCTCGGACAACCGTCTCGTGCTGAAGTGAAATATCAAACACGCGATCACCCACTTGGAGATCATCGGGTTCGGCAAAATAGAGAAACACGTCAGCAAAACCAATCGCGAGATCTTCAGGACTACGAGCGACAATCAACTCCTCGACGCCTTTCGCTCCAGATGCCCCTACCCAACCAAGGCCGCCGGCCCCGATGCGCGAAGTCTCATAACGAAACCACGCCGGGCGCGGAGGCTGCAGTTGGATGGCGACCTCGGACGTCAGGCCGCGGGGCACGGGAAACTCGTACCACAGTGTGCCCTCGTCAGATAGGCGGTCGCCCGGTGCGCCGAGATTGACGCCAAGCCGGTTTGGAGTGGTCGGCCGTCCGCCCCAGGTCCAGTGATCCACCTCTGGTGAATGCACCAGCGCCAGTGATGTCTGGATGGGGAAGTTGCAGACGCAACCTTGTGACATATCCGGTGCGCTCAAGACTCCGCCTGCGGCGACCAGGCTATTCGCGCAGGAGGAGCGAAAGCCGCTGAAATTGCCCGTGCCGCTGTGGTTCAGGATGTCGTAGTATCCCGCGCTATTGCTGCGGAAAAATAGAAAATGTTCGCTCGCTGAAGGCAGGTTGCAGCCGTACCCTCTCTGAAAACTACCAACCTCACTGCCAGTGCGCAGATCCAGGATGTCGCGATGCACGATGAGTTGGTCGTGATGGATGAGCCCGTGTGGCGTGTACGCTCCAATCCGCCTGGTCCACAACATGTTTCCATCCTCACCCGAATGGGCGGAGATCGTGTCCTTGCCCCAATCAGGTCCTTGAACCAGGATGTCGTGTTCGGACGAGTAGCTTAGCCATGTCCCGACGACATTTTCCAAAACGCTCCAGATCTGCTCACCCGTCCGGAAGTTACAGGCTATCAGTTCCGAGGCGGTGCCCCGATCCTCTCCTCGCCGTTTGCGGGAATCAAGGAACTTCTGCGGAAGACGATCGACATAGAACAGCTTGCCGCCGCCTACGGCAACCGTCGTGTGGCGAAACGCGTGGGTTGCTTCCCGCTGCCAGAGAACCTTGCCGTTGTGGCGGTTCATGACCACCAAGTTCGCACTTGCGCTGGAATCCCACGCGTCCCACAGCCCCCGGTCGTCACCCTTAGGTAGTCGTACGGGATTCGCGCCGGCAACAAGCAGTTCTTCCCAGATGGCCAGAAATCCCCAATGATCGTTTTCCGGCAGGGCGAGCTCGAACATCTTACGTCCTGTGTCCGGGTCCAAGCAAAGACATCTCTGGCCGTCGATGACGTAGATTCCGTCCGAAGCCGACGCAAAGCGCACGCCCTGAATCCTAGCAATACGGAACTTCGGACTAGGTGCGTCATCACCAGCCAGCGAATCGGGAACTCGCGTGGGCGGGTAGCCACGCGACGACTCGAATGTCCAGAGTCTGCGCCCAGTGTAGATGTCCGTGGCGTGAATCGAGTCGGGGCCTTCGATAATCATCCTGCCGCCGACTACTTGAGGTCGCGAGCTTGACAAGCGCCCAAGGAAACGATTCTCCTCGCCCGAATCTCCAAACCAAAGGACACCCAGCGGCGGTTGGACTCTCCTGTCCCGCAAAAAAAACGTATTGGCCGCATCCACGCCTTCGTGAGTCACGTCGGCCGAGCCAGGCACGGGGCCGACACGAGTGAGTAGAAGAAATTCGTCGACCTCCTTTAACTCAACACCAGGCAGCCCCGCCGCTTTGACACGGTCGCGAAACACCTTGCGGCCAGCGGTCGAGATCTCAAGGCACGCTGTGCCGCCGTACGGCCGCAGAGGTTGATACAGCCTCTCCACGAAATCTCGCTGGCTCAAGCCAGCCGATGCTAGGTCTTCCGATACGATCAGACTGGCCAGGTAGGGTGGCAGGGGAAAGGAATTGGGGGCGCCTGTTCGGATCGCAATACGGGAGCCGTAGAGTCCCGCGTCATCCAGCCTGCGGCGAATCTCAGCCACCTTCTTCGTATCGGGATCCAAGCAGATCACACGCAGGCCCGATCGACGCGCCAGCGATTCGGCGAGACAGCCCTCTGCCAGACCGAACACTAGGCAGTATCCCTCGGTGATACCGGTTGCGGCCAGGATTCGATCCGCCTTCTCGTCCCATCTGTCTGCGGTCGGCAGCGATTGTCTCGATGCCGTCCATCGCCGGGTCTCTCCGGCACGACCAAAGCAGTAGAGGTGTCCGTCGCATGTGGACACGAACAGCTTGCCGTCGGCCGCGATCATGCCGCCCACAGCCCCTTCCACATTCGCCTTCCAGGATACACGGCGGTCGGGCAGATCGATCGCCATGACCGTCTCACCTTTCGAAGCATAAAGCCGAGATCCCGCCTTGATCCACACATCGTCTGCCTGATCCTCCAGGTTCACGAGTTCGATCTGCTTGTCTACACACTCATCCCACGCGTCTTTGCGAAGCCGAAAGTAGTCGCCGTCCGTGACGTACACGGCTTCGCGAGTAAGCACTCGCGGCTGTCGGTAGATATTGTCAATCGGGTCGCTTGCATAGCCTCGACCCGGCTGCCATTCTCCTTCGTCGTTCTTGAACATAAACGCCCAAGCTCTCTTGTGAGCGTCCAAATCGCGCACCGATCCGCCAGTGAACAGATAGGGTTCGATTCCAGACGCTTCCCATGTGCCCGAACGTCGGTGGTCCCATCGAAGGTCAAGCTCCAAGCGTTCCCCCGTGTTGCGGTCGAAATGTGCTGGCGTGGCGCGACCGGCGGGGACGATCAATCGATCGCCCAGGACAACCAAATAACCCTGTGGAGAGACGCCAACGAAGTGCTTCTGGTTAGTGAAGATGTTTGTCGAGGTATCGTTGGTCCAGATGGCCGTACCTGTGTCGGCGTCGACCGCATGAATGAAAGCACCCATGAACGGCAATACGCCGGTAGCGAAATAAACCGTATTGTCCTTCACGACCGGGCCGCCTCGCGCAGGCCATGTGGAAATCAGGCGACCATTTCCAAGTACCGATCGATCGGCCGGCGCTCCCCGATACCTCCAAACGAGAACGCCGTTCTCCGCGTGGACACAGTAAAGGTAGCCGTCGTCGGATACGAAGAATACATGATCTCCGTGGGCGACAGGGGCGAAACGCACGGGGCCATCAGCGTAGAAGGCCCACCTCTCTGCGCCGGTTTCTGTATCGAGGGCCACAACCTTGTCGCAGCTATTCAAGCCGACAAACAACCTCTTGCCCACCACGACAGGCTCGTAGACCTTGTCAAAATGCAGGCGTCGCTCTTCGGGCCACGCCGGCCTGGGCTCCGGAAATTCGCGAACCCACTGCAGCACCAACTCTGCTGGTAGCTCCTCTGGCGAAGCGGCGCTTCGGTTCGAGTCATATCGCCACATCGGCCAATCGTCCGCACGAACCTGCAAAAGCGGCGTACAGCAAAGAAAAATTATGCCGATGGTTCTCAAGCTGGATTGAAACGTCACGGTGTCTCTCCATCTCTCTGAAGGTAGATGACCGTTCGACAGCTACCGGCTTTCTGCCCTATCCTGCGGAATTGTCTTTTCCACGGACCATCGCGCGGGCGGACCGGGGTACTCGAGGTCGAAGCAAAGCGTCCTCTGTTTCGATAACGTGTGGGTGTAGCCCCAAGCAAAGATCTTGCGCTGATCCACGAAAGTCTTTCCGTTCCAGGAAAATGAAGTGATCCCAACCACCTGCCGCCAGTCGCCGTCCTTCAGTGTGACGGTGTTCAGCCTCTTGAGGAGGCCAACCGGTAGTTGGACGGAGAACGCGTCCTGGCCGGGCGAGATCTTTGTCATCTCTACGTCATTCACCAGAAATGTGTACGTCCGGGTGGGAGAATGGATCGTTCCAACAAGCTGCGCCGGGGCACTGGCTTTGAACGCTGCCTCTCGGCCGGTGCGCAGCAAGTATGGTTCTGTAACTCCGTAGCGACCATCGGGCCACGTTGCTTCCACGGTCAGATCGTAGAACCCATCAACCAGATCGGTATTTTCGACCGTCGCCTCGAAGTCGATCCAAAACCGCCGGCGATGAAGAGTCACCCCCATTCGCTTGCCGTCCAAGCTCACGGTCACGTCTTCCACTCTCTGGCCTGGATCGAGAATCTGACCGGATGCGCCGAAGCTGTCACCTACCTTCACACCCTGGAACCGTCGCGGTGAATTCACGAGGATCGTGTGTGGCTCGCCGATCGCCTTGTAGAAGCTGTCGATCCGGTCCTTCTCCACAACCACGATCCGATACCCGGTTGGGCGCCCGTCTTGAGTGTAGCGACGTTCGTTCCCGTGCCGGTCGTACGGCCTCTTGGTCAAGCCGCCTACCAGGACGTTGGAACCAAACGCTGGCGTTTCGGCTCCGGGTTGGAAGTAGCTGCCCTCCGTGTGACTGTCGCCGAACAGGCCCAGCGTGAAGCCCTTCTGTTCTACGAGCATTCCATGTCTTGGGCTATGCGCCAGCAGAACTGTCCGGTCGCCTTTCTCGACCCGGTTCGTTTCTTCGTCTACCCAGGCTTGGGTTTTCGATACAGGTTGGCGCCATTTGCCGTCGGCATATTGGGCATGCTCGATCCCAACGAACTGCACTCCGTGGCTGGAGAAAGACCAGTGGCTTGGGCAAACATGCCGTTCCCAGCAGTGGTTACCGAACAGAGGATGCTTGGTGTCCTCGGCCAAGATCTTGTTACGTCCCCTGCCCCCGTATCCAACCGTGTCATGGTTTCCAGGTACCATGAAGACCGGCTTTGGAAACTCGTCGAGTTCCTGGCCGATCTTGGAGAAGCTCTGCCGAAGTTGTTCGGCCTTGTCGATCCACGGATCCCCACTCAGCAGGTCCCCTGTTACGACGTAAAACTTGGGCTGGATTGGCAGTGCCTTGCACTCTTCGAGAATCACTTCAGAAGCCCACCCGAAGTCACCGTGCGTGTCGGTCATCTGCACAAACACCAGCGGCAGTGCCTGCGTCTCGCGTCGTAGGCCGAAGTCGACGCCGGTCTCTCGTTCCGTCGTCAACCGTCGGAACCATCCCGTCGTCGGCCAACTGCCGGAAGGGAAGCTTAGCGAGATGGTAAGCAACGGCTCGTCGGACTTCAGCTCGTACAGCCCGGAGCTGTCAGTGACGGTCGTGCGGTGGTTCCCGGCTATTCGTATTCCAGCCGCTCCGGGTTCATCGCGATCGCGTCTGCCGTTGACATTTGTATCCCAGTACACCATGCCGCTGACGCTTCGTTCGTACTCCGGCCGGAACGCGTCACCGGCCGGCACGGCGGTCGACCCAGCCAACGCCGTCAGGCAGGCAGCGACGATCACGAATCCACGGTACGCTTTCATGGCAACACTCGCTCGTACAACCGCTGGACACGAGCGACTTACGGCTTGCGGTCCAGTTCGACTTGGGTTCGCAGCCCGTCGTTTTCGAAGGTCACGCCGAAGTTACCGCCCGTGATTCCGGCGACCAGAGGCGGGGCGGCGGGGCCCTTCTTGGGTTTGCCGGGGTGGCCGTAGATGCTGGACTCCATCGTCCGCCACTTGGCGTTCCAAGTGTAGCGGCCGCCGGCCGGATCGACGAGCTGGACCTTCCAGATCTGCTCGTGCAGCTCTATCGCGTCGCGGCCGGGATAGCGGCGTTTCCACTCGTTCAGGATCGGCAGGTTGTCCCAGGCCCGCTTCTGCATCTGCAACTGATAGTCTTCGGCGAAGACCGCGGAAAGCACGGCCAACGCCCTGGCGTCCACCTTCAGGCACAGGCTCTCGCCCAACCAGAACGGCTCCGCATCCATCTGGTCGTCTTCTTTTTCCGCTTTGCGTCGCGCGATGCGGCGGTCCAGCGCGCGTTTCAGCACGTCCGGACTGAGCGTCACAATCAGGGACTCGGCCGACGCTGAATAGTAGACGGCCAGATTTTCGATCTCACCCGTCCTCGACCTGGCCCGTTCGGTTGGCGTGATCTTTACGTAGGGCTCGTCCTTGTAGGTTAGCGACTCCCATTGGGTCATTCCGGGCGAGGTCTGTTCGATAAACGCGCGAAACGTGGCCAGGAAGGCCGTCAACTTGAAGGCGCTTTCGACCTCGGCCACCAAAGCCACGGGGAACCGACCGAGGTTCTCCCGGAAGAATCTGTCCCGCTCGTCGTACGCCACGCCAGCCATCTCGCGCCACAGCGGGTCGTCGTCGAAGTACAACGCGACCGAATTGCCCAGCCAGCCCAACGGGTTGATTTTTGCTGACGTCATCGTCTGAGCGAAGTTGCCGAACCGCTTGACCGTCTCCGAGTCCTTGTTAATAGCCATGACAACGTGGGCTAAGGCGTCGTGGGGGTCACCGGCGTCGGCGGCGATCTTTGCCCCACGCGACACGTCGACCATCTCGCGATAGTCGCTGCCGCCGATCAGAGGCATCACGGTCAGGTCGGCCGATAACTTGTCCTTGCGGATGCCCAGCCGCAGACCGATGGGGTCGAAAACACCCGTCCAGTTTCGTTCGTAGCCGTCGCGCCACCTCCGGTAGGCGCCGGCCTCGGTCTCGGTGACCTTGCTGATCGGCATCTCTGCGATAGGCGTCATGAAAGCCAGCGAGCCAACGGCCTGGCTGTGCACACCGGACGTGTCCAATGTCAATTCTCCCTTCGCCGCCAGCGGCAAGTCCGTGTAGATCGGGCCCGATTGAAAGCCGCCTTTGGCCAGACGGTCCATTTGCCCCGCCTGAAGCTCGGAGATGACCGCCATGTCGCGGGTCCGCCGCGACGAGAGGATCCGCCACCGCGGGCCGCACCACCGGCGGATGGTCGCGTCGCTGAGGAAGACAAAGGCGGTCTCGTTTGGATCGTCACGCTTGTAGCGGTCGCGGAAGTACTTGTACTCGGCGAGCGACGCGATCGAGTTCACGTCGCCACGGTGTGTGTTGGCCAACTGCTCCAGTTGGTGCGTCGAGTTGGTGACCACAACGGTATCGCCAAAGCTGGCCACGTAGGAACAGATCCGGCGGTCGGGGGACGAAAAACCGATGTACTTCACTCCATTCACCTTACCTCGAACTCGTTCTGCCGAACCTACTTTGCCGGCGGCCACTGAGATCTGGGCCACCAGCGCGGTCTCCAGAGTATCGGCGTCCACGGCTTCGAACAGATACGCCACATCCGTTCCAGTGCGGAAGTACGGGTCGGATCCGGTCATGGCGACACTCTTGGCCAACCGCGGACCCAGCAGCCGCGAGACCGCAGTAATTGATAGCCCGAGCTGTTGTTCGTATCGGGTGAACGTACCAGCGTCCTCGCCACGCGGTTCCAGGGCCTGGAGCACGAGACCACTGTCGGCCTTCACCTCGTCGATGACTGTCACAAAGGCGTTGAAGCTGGGGAAGAAAACCGCGTGCTGGTCGAAGGGGATCTTGTCGGCCAGCGGATCAAGGTCGGGATCCAGGCCCTTGGTCAACTCGGACCAGTCGATGTCGGGGACCGTGATGCCGCGGATCGAGTCCAGCTCGACCATTTTGTCGCTGTCCCGCGGCTCGGGCAGGACTCGGTCAAGCTGCAGGTTCTCGCTCATCGCCCGCCCGCCGGAGAACAGCGCGTAGGTATCGCTCAGCTCGTCGGCCTGCCCTCGTCGCACGGCCCGCCGTTGATCGGGACTGTCTGATTTCAACTCCTTGCGCGCCTCGCGGGTCTGGTGACGGAACCAAGCCGCACCGGCCACGCCCCGATTCAGTAGATTGTTGTAATGGCGGAGCTTGGCCCGATAGAAGTCGTCGCGGTCATCGCTGTCGGCGTCCGAAGCGGGAATCTCAAACCGCAGGGCAACCATGCCGCTCATGTCGCGCTTTGGCCAAAACAGCCGGCCCGTCACGGCCTGGCCCTCCACCGCTCGGACGACCACGTGGTCGGGCATCTCGTCCCGGCGACTACCACGGGTCATCTCAGCCGAAACGTAGATCTCCCCCTCGTTGTCGAGTACCGCGTAGGGCGTCATCGAATCGCGGAGCTGCCCCCAGATTCGCCAATGCACGTCGCCGGCGTTGAAGTCCGGCAACTTGCCATCGGTCAACTCCAGATCCCGTACGTCGACGCGGAAGAAGGCATCATCTGCAGCCCCCGCAGACACGGTGGCCAGCACGGTGATCAGACCCATCACGACAGTGATAATTCGCGGCATGGTTGGACTCCTTGTTGGTAAGTACCCGCTCACAAGTTTTCAAGCATTTGGCGATGGCCAGAAACCCGGCTTTTTCGGAAAAGCCGGGTTTCTTCTTAGCCGGAAGTTCTGATCGGGTACTTATACGGGTGAGTGATTATCACAGCCAGCCCATCCATGCGGGTGCGGTGGCGGCGAAACGGCCTATGTCTCGTTGCGGACGTCAAAACAGTAGAGATTGCCGGCGTATCGCAGGTACAGTCGTCCGCCGGCAACGACCGGATGAGCCCAACTGCGGCCCTGGCCCTCGACCTGCATCTGGCCCTTCAATTCGAGGCCCTGCGGAGAGCACGTCGCCAAGCCGGCTACCCCACCGTTCTCGCTGAACAGGTACAGCATGCCATCGGCGTAGCACAGCGACCCTTTTCCCACGGCCCTTTCCTCCCACAACTGCTCGCCCGTCTTCAGGTCCAGACAGGCCCAGCCGCCGCTGTGGTTGCCGTAGATGCGACCTTGGTCGACGATGTAGCCGCCGTGGTGGCAGATCATGTCCTTGGTGGTCCAGGCCACGTCGGCGGTGACGGTGTCGCCGTCGGTCTTCAACTTCATACAGATACCGCCACGGCCGTATCCGTTGGACCAGAAGACGTAGCCGTCGGAGTAGACTGGCGTAGGACAGTTGGCCGTGTTTCCGGCGCTGTAATCGTTCGACCACATCAGTTTTCCGTTTTCCGCGTCGACGCAGACCAATCCGCCGCGGGTGCCCGTGCAAATCAACGGCTTGCCCTCGAAGGTGAACGCAATGCACGAGCTGTATTCGGGCCCGGCATCGAAGCCGCTGCTGGTCCACTTGGTTTCGCCGGTCCGCTTGTCCAGGGCGACGATGCAGTTTTCGCCACCCGACTTGGCCACGGCCAGGTCGTTGTAGATCAGCACCGATTCGGTGTATCCCCATCCGCCCGGCTTGCCGCCGAACTGCTTCAGGTCGGAGGACCAAATCTTCTGGCCGGTCGTCGCGTCGAAGCATCCCAGCAAGGCATTGCCAGAAAGCAGATACAGTTTACCGTCGTCGATCGTAGGCGTGGCACGCGATGCCTTTGGCCCGCGCTGGGCTGCCGTGTCGACTTCAGTGCTCCACTGCCGTTTGCCGTCCAGATCGAACGCAAAGATCGTCAGGGTCCCGTCGACCAGCCCGGTGATATAGACCAAGCCACCACTGACGGCAACACTCGAGTAGCCACCGCCGAGGCCGTCCACCTTCCACAACAACTCGGGACCTCCGTCCGGCCATTGGGCCAGCAGCCCCGTCTCCGTCGATTTCCCATCACGATTGGGGCCTCGCCAACCGGGCCATTCTCCCTCGGGATCAGCAGCCAAGGCGGTAGACGCCGCCAGAAGGATTCCCATAACGCACGCTTTGATGCTGTTTCGGTTTTTCTGCATTGCTCGCTCTCTCGAAAGGAATGGACAAAGGGAATAAAACTCGACGCGGCCTATTGTAGCCGCGCGTGGTGCCGGTGCAACTCGCTCGGCGTTGTCGATTGATAGATAACCGGCCTCGCAGTACCGCCCCCATGCCGACCACCTGTCTAACGCGTACGACACAGCTTCCCCGATCTTCGGCTTGGGCAGCACGCGCAACGAGCAGTGCTGTAGCCACTGACGAAACTCTTGGCGAGTTTCGCTACGGGTCGATTCTCTTTCGCCGCTCGCCCTATGCAATGCTGGGGTGTACTATAAACCAAATAATAAGTGAAGGCGGTTCGCGAATTCTCTGACGGAAACCGGCGGCCAAGCCAACGACCCTAAACGGGAAAAATGGGCGTCTGCTATGAAGCGGTTCGAAATGACATTGGCAATCGGCTGCATGCTGATAGTGGGTTGTTCACGCAAGACGGCCGATCAACAGCCGCCACCGTCGGAGCCGTCGCCACCGATCGCCGAGCATGCTGACCAATCTGCTGCTGACACGCCTGTCGTGCAATCTGACGACACACAACCGGCCGCTGAAGGCCCCGCTTCCCCGCGGCTGGACGAGTGGGCGTTCGTCCAGCACAATGCCAGTTCGGTTGAGTTTGCTTTTCAGCACGACAACCTTACTATCGCCCAAGATCCGTCCCAATTGCTCGCTCTGTCCAAGCCTCCTTTGGGCCCGCTGAATCTGGTGCATCGAAAGCGATTGGCGGGCGACTTCGTCGCGCGGATTCGCGTGCGAATGCCGGCTCGCAAGGACGCCGATGTGCAGCAACGAGGTGGGACGGCGATTCCGTATTTCGGTTTTCGGCCGCTGGACGGCAAGCGGCAATTCACGGTGCCGGCCCCGCAGCTTGTTGACGAGCCGTTACAACACGAACTGACCGTTGAGCGTGTCGGCAGCCAGTTCTTCTTCTACGTCGATGGTCAGCCGCGCAAGGGCAGTTCGCGTGGGACAAGCGAGGCGGGGCACGTTTTCATGCAACTGAATCCGCCGGCCAAGCTGTGGATCACCGGCTTTGACGTGAACAACGATTCGACTCTGTTCGACTTCGGCGTGCCACAGTTTGCGGCGATCGACATTTCGCCCCAACGCTGGGTCTACTCGTCCGGTGGCTCGGACCCGCGAGACATTCAGGATCCCGGCGTACTACAGCTTGCTACGGACAACGACGGGTTCGTGCTAACCAAAGTCGACATGAAAGGAACCGACACCATACGCCACTTGGAGACGTTCAAGGGCGACTTTCATTTTCAAGCGGAACTGCAACTGCCAACGATGGACGAATCGGGTGGGTATCGTACTCGGTCCGGTGTCGGCGCGAACATCGAGTTTGCATTTCGGCCGGAATCGAGTCAGACCGGCGGCGCCCGACATTCGATCCACTTGGCGGAGGAGACGCAGACGGTGTCGCTCGCGATGAAGCGCGAAGGTGATCTGATTCACATGATGCTCGACGGAAAGCGAGTTGCCGGGTATCGTTTTCCCGGCTCGGAAAATCCCGGTCATATTTACCTCAGTATCGGGGGCGTTGGCAGCGTGCGTGTGAGGCGGTTGGAGAAGATTATCGCGGCACAGCCGATGCGCGGAACGTCGCTGGCTGCCGGCAATCCCCCGCCTCAACCCGCGTCGATTCCGTCTCGCGATCCAGGCTCGGCCCGCCAAAGTGTCAACTGGATCAACCTGCTCGGCGGGCTGGATCTCAAGGAACAAACGCTCCGCGGTCGGGCTCATTTCTCCGGCACCGATTTAGTCACGGACGCCGCCAACGCACCGGCGCTGATACGCACCTCATTCACCGCGCCGAAACGCTGCGAATTGCACGCGGTGGTCACACGCACCAGCGGCCAGGGGGCGTTTTACGTGCTCGCACCCATCGAAGGCCGACCATGCGCCGTGATTGTCGAGGCGGAAAATGACGGCAAATTGTCGACCGGATTGGCTTTGATCGACCGCATGGCCCCCAAGAATCCCAATTACTCAGCGAAGGCATACACCAAGAAACTGTTGCCGGTCGGCCAGCGGGTCGAAGTGCTTTGTCGGATTGACGGCAACCGGTTTGAACTGACGGTTGGCAGCGATCGGGTCTTCACGTGGTCGGGCGATACGTCACGGCTGACGTTGACGCCGTTTTTCCAGTCACCATTTCGATCGCACATAATGTTCGGCAGCGCCAACTCGACTTTTCAAATTCACACGCTCGAGATGCGGCCGCTTGGCGGAACCACCCCCTCGGCGCAGACACAGCCCATCCCCGCCGCGCCAAAAACTGCGGCGACGCCGAAAAAAAACGCCCCAGAGAACGTCGTTTCATTCGAGGATTGGTACATTCCCGCTACGACCAACGCGGACCACGACGGCAAGATCGAACAAGACCTCGCCATTGCGCGCGATCCGCAGGGACTTCAGTTGTCCAAGACCAAGAATTCCGGCACCTTTTGGATGTTTCGCAATCCCACGCTGGAAGGCGACTTCCTGGCGACAGCGAGGATGATCGTTCCATCTGGGAGCCGCGGTCAGATCATGCTCGGCGCCCACGCAGCGAAGCGGCGCGGACAGATGTTCATGGTGACCCTCCCGCCGCCATTGCAGCAGGAACCGCGCGAAGTCATCGTTCATATCCAGCGCGTCGGCCGCGAAGTGACCGGACAAATCGAAGGGCAGCCGCTTCGTCCACCGGGCAACATCGAAGGACCGATCAATCTGGGTGTGCTGTTGCGCGATGACGTACGATTTTGGGTGGCGGACTTTCAAGTCAAACCGCTCGGCCCGCCTGGCCTTGCGGGGCCGGAGTCGGGCGACCCCGCCGCACAAGCACCCGACGCGGCGATCCAGGAATTCAAGCTCCCGGCTCCCGTCGACAACGCGACGCTCGGTGCCAGCGGGCGCTACCTGATCATGCACATCAAGCCGCTGTTCAAGCTGGCCGTGTTCGACATCGAGACATTGGAAATCGCCAACTACATCCCCGTCTCCGGCAACCGCGTGTTCTTCGCCGCGGGCGCGGAAAAGTTGATTGTCGTTCAGCCGGACGAAGGCACCATCACGCGTTGGGATTTGAAGAGTTTCGAGCGCGAGTTGACGACGTCGTTCAGCGCGACTTATAGCGTGACCGATTTGGCGATGGGATCGGCGTCGTCTGGCCCGTTGGTGGTTTCGTCCAACAAAGATGGAACGAACCAGTCGGACGTTCAGTTCTTCGACGTCCAAACGCTCAAACCGATCAAGATCGACGTGCAAACCGAGTCGAAGTTTCCGCCCCGATGGCACGACGTCTTCGCTGTCCGTGCGTCGGCCGATGGACGGGTATTCGGCATTGCCGAGTCGCACAGCGCCAAAATCGTGGCGCTGCGGGGCAACAGCGCCCAACTGTACGAAGATCCGTCGCGGCAAGCCCGCTTCGCCTCGCCGGGACCGTTGGGTCAAGTCATCTTCGCCGACGTGGGACTGTTCAACACGCAACTGAAACCGCTCAAGCAGGACGGCATTTCGCGCGCCCAGCCAACCGTGCCTGCGACGCGAGGGCCGTTTTACCTGACCGTCGACGCCCCCGTTTCGTACACCGTCGGCGACACGTTGTTGGGCACGGTGTCGCTCCAGCTTCCGCCGCATGTCACGCCGCTTGCCACGTTCAAAGACTTGCGGCTGCAGGGAACGCGCAGTTCGTACTTCAAGCGTGCCGGCGGATTGTCGCTGGACCGACGATTGACCTTTCACCCGCCGGCCGGACACGTCGTCGCGATCGCCGACGAGAGTGACCGGCTGTTGATTAAGAAGATCGACCTGGCCGCGATACTCGACCGCGCGGCCATCGATTTTTTGCTGGTCATGTCGCAGCCGCCGCCGTCGGTGCAGCCTGGCGAGACCTATCTTTATCAGCTTGAAGTGTTGTCGAAAGCAGGCGACGTGAAATGTGAACTGACGACTGGCCCCGAAGGAATGACTGTGACGCCGGACGGGTTGGTGAGTTGGAACCCAGCGGCCGACGCTTCCGCGTTGACCGAACACGCCATTGTTTCCGTTAGCGACAAGTCGGGGCGAAGTACGTTTCACACGTTTGCGATCACGGTGCAACCGGAAAAAGCCGCCATCGCCCAAGTGGCGGAAGCAACGGCGGTGGACAAGCCTGGCTTGTCAACCAAACCGAGCGACTCGACCAAGCCGCCACCCGCAACCCATGCCGGCGCCTCCGACACGGCGACAAGGCCCCTGCCGCCGACCAAAAGCGATTCGAAAACGACCGTCCAACTGCCGCAGCCATTTGATTCGGTTTGCGTCGGCGGCGACGGAAGATACCTCGTGTTTTTGCTCGGCGCCCTGAACCAAATCGTGGTTGTCGATTTGATCGCCGGCAAGATTGTCAAATTCCTGCCGCTCGACGAATCAGACACGCTGGTCGCGGCCGGTGCCCACAAACTAGTGGCGGTACTTCCCGAGTCGCGCACGATTCGGGCCTGGAAACTCGGGACCTGGAAAGAAGATCGTCCGGCCAAATTGCCCGGCAATTTTCAACCGCAGTCCGCGCTGATGGGTCACGCCTCCAACGGCCCGCTGCTGGTGGTCGGCGACGACGAATTCTCTCACCCACTGCACTTGTTCGACGCATCGACATTCAAGCCGATCAACATCGACTTCGGCCAGCAGCCGCACTTGATGGGAGCGCGCGACCTGCGTCTGCGCGTATCGGCCGACGGCGGCACGTTCACAATGTGGCGTGCCGACCGCAGCCCCGGCGGATTATTCGTGATGCAAGTCCGAGGTCGCCGCGCGACGTTCGACTACCAGCACGAGACGGTCGGCTATATCGCGCCTAGTCCCAACGGCTCGCGTCTCTTTTCGCCGGGCGGTATTTACAACGGCGAAGCCAAGCCGATCGGCGAGCCACAAAAACGGACCGCCACGAGCTTTCCCGTGCCGGCGGGTGGCGGCGGGTTTTTTCCCCGCCCCGCACGGGGTTGACGGGAATTCGGAAAAACCCCCCCCACCCCCCCAAAGGCGGGTCCTTTCTCCGGCCGAGGGACGCCCCGTGCCCCGCCCGCCCCACTTCCAGTACGCCCTCGGCCCACAGAG
>JACKQG010002017.1_pt1 | contig 27163 bp, 29 predicted proteins | sample 8237621 | NCBI WGS metagenome assembly JACKQG01 (sample SAMN15677084, study PRJNA649215) | marine metagenome | biome: marine; feature: Black Sea; material: saline water; isolation source: suspended particulate matter (SPM) from the Black Sea western gyre | collected 2013-06-09/2013-06-10 | depth... | reverse complement strand
CTGTAAAACGCATCGGTAATAAATTAGCAAGGGCATCTGATGAAGAATTGGCCCTTATCATTGAAGGCTTAAATGAAATAATAGGAGGTTAACCTCTTTCTTCACCTGAAAGGTGTTCCACTGCCGCTCTACACCTGCAGGTGATAAACGCGTTACGCGCAGGGTGCGGTACCGACTTTTCGATTTTCGGTCACGGTGTTCCCGCTGACTCTGAAACGGCATCTTCAAATTTGGATTGGGTCGGATTGATCGATTCGAGGCAAATCCTTTTTCATTTAATGAAGAGCACAGATTGTCACTGCCAATATCAGATGTTTTCATTCGTATTTTTGCTTTCATCATTCATGCGAAGTTCTGTAACTATTTTGCTGGATCAACATGACTATCTAAATCAGCTTGGGGAAAGCCAAATTCGAGACTCTTTTTGAAGATAGAGCTGGCGTTCTGCTTTGGACTTTTGAGCAAGATCCCGGCATTTTTGATAGAACCGTTGGAGATCGTTGTCGCAGGCTTGCAGAAGGCTTAAAAACGCCGGGACAAGATCATGATAGATGGATACGGTGATCAACTGAGCATTGTTTAATTTATGACCAAACCAGGCATCATAGCCCAAATCTCCATCCCACTGCTGTTTCAGCAGCCTGTATTCATCTTTCAACTCGTCAAATACCAAAGCTTTGATACGCCGTTTTTCCGGCTCCGGCAAATCTTTGCTATACAGCGCTGTAAGCCGGCCGCGGTATTTTTCGATCAGTTGCACAAACTGCCGGCGGCGCCGGAAGCTCGCCTGATAATCGCCAAAGGCGGCAGGATTATTGCGGGCGGCCAGCCAGCGGCGCACAGCTTCTTGTTCAACGGCGGTAGCAAAGCTTTCATTAAAGGTTGTGTCGTCGTTGACATATAAGATCTGGTGGGCCAGTTCATGAAAAACAAGTGCTGCCAGCTCGGCTTCAGCATCATAAACAAACGAGCTGTAAACCGGATCGTCAAACCAGCCCAGCGTGGAATAAGCGCGAACACCGCCGACATAAACGTCGAGTTTTTCTTTTTTTAGTTTGTCAGCATAACGCTGGGCGTTTTCTTGTGAAAAATATCCCCGGTAGGCCGTACAACCGACCACCGGGTGGCACCAGGTTTTGGGCGTTAAAGAAAATTCCGGCGTGGCATACACGATCCAGAGAACATAGGGACGATCGAGTTCAACGAAGCTTAGGTAGTGGTCATTGACCGGCAGGTGCAGGGTGTTTATGGCATAAGCGCGCAATTCCAGAATCAACCTAAGTTTGTTTTTTAGTTTTTCAGGGGTTTGAGCATCGGCCAGGAAGCGGTCAATGGAACGGCGTTTGTTTAAAAGAGCGACCTGGCCGGACACTGCCTGGCTATAGAACCGCAGGGAGTCACAGCCGGTTAAGACTGCGGCCAGCAGCAGACATAAGAGGAGTTGAATACGAATCAATTTCAAAAGCATACTACCTGTTGCGGTTCAAGGTAATAGATGATTGATGATGGCGGTCTTCATCTCGTTCCACATATCTTTGCCGACCGACGCTTCATCAACAATGAGATGATGCAATACGTTTTTTATGCCCTCATCCTTGCGGATATCGTGAAATTTCCATTGGTCCAGTTGCTTGTTTTCAGCAAGGCGCTTTAATCCTTTATATGAGATCAATTCATCCCGGGGGTCCACTAAAATCAACGTGGGGATGTTAATTTTCGGACCCGCATTGGTGTTGAAATGTTCGACGGCCTCAAATAAGGCGTTATAGGCCGCCATGGGCACCCCGCTGTTTGCGCGGTAATGCTTTGAAGCCACGCTGGGGATAACCAGTCGTGGAAACGGGGACAGCAGCTTTGTGATATAATTGATGGCATGCATGCTCAGGGCGGGGGCCAAAAGTACCATCCTGTCAAAAGCAACGTCCGGATATGTGAGCGGCAGCTCGGCCTCCATTAAACCGCCGAGAGAAAAACCGATGAAGAATAAGGGTGTCTTTTTTTGATCGCTTCTTTTGCGCGCATGCTGATATGCCCGGTAGGTTTCATCAATCCATAGTTTGTAAGATACGGTTTTAAACGCTTCAAGCCGGGCGTTGTCGATGTCGGCCTCATGGCAGTGGTTAGGTCCGTGCCCGCGAAGTGAAAGGTTTAAAACATCAATGCCGGAATCCGTGAGCAGGGCGATAATCGGTTCCATTCGATCCGGCCGCAAATTAAGCCCGTGGATGACCAGGGCCACACCGTTTATTTTATTCGGATCTGCGGCGTGATGCCAGCATATGGAAGCATCGTCAGCCGGCAGGACTTGAGAGCTGCCCTGAAATTTCAGTTTTTTTTGTCCATCCGACCGGTTTTGCGGTTGTTTGCAGCAGCTAAACACCAGTATGGAAAAAATCAGGTGGAAACTGAATATCGTATAAACATGCAGTTTTGCATTCATAACACGCTTTAAGTTATGATCATTCATTCCGCTTGATCTTCTTTTACCCGCAATTTTTGCATATTGCATTTATTTGACAAAAAAGTCCAGGTTTTCTATATCTTGACATAGCTGTCGGTATTTTCTCAATAAGTGCTAAGAAAAAAAATGATGCAGGAGATAAAACTATGAAACCGAAAAGATCGACGCTGTCCGTTCCCGGGCATATTGAAAAGATGCACGCCAAGGCTGCTCAAAGCCGTGCCGATGTAGTCATGCTTGATCTGGAAGACAGCGTGCCGTTGGATGCCAAGGAAGCGGCGCGCGACGTGGTCATTCAATCGATACGTTTGCTTAATTGGCAGGAAAAAACCGTCACCTTCCGAATCAACGGCCTGGACACCCTTTTTGGCTACAGAGATCTTTTGGAAGTGGTTGAAGCCACAGGCCCTCAACTGGACGCCGTCGTCGTTCCCAAGGTGAACCATCCCAAAGATATCTATTTTGTATGCCGGATGCTGGACGGTATCGAAATGAAAAAGGATTTTTCCAGGCGCATCGGCATCGAAGCGATCATCGAAAGCGCCCAAGGGCTGGAAAATGTTTCGGAAATAGCCAGGGCGAGCGACCGGCTTAAAACCCTGGTTTTCGGTATCGTGGATTATTCGGCTTCCATTGGCGCCCGGCTCGTGTCCATTTCCGGACACGGCGAAAAAGAAGAGGAGGTGTATCCCGGTCACCGCTGGAATTTTGAAATGAGCCGAATCGTTATGGCGGCAAAGGCCAACGGTTTGCTGGCCATTGATGCTCCCTATGGTAATTTCAGGGACCCGGAGGGTCTGGAGCGTGCCGCCGCCATGGCCTGCGCCCTTGGATTTGACGGAAAATGGGCCATCCACCCGGATCAGGTCGATGGCATCAACCAGGTGTTTTCTCCTTCCAGGGAGGATATCGCCCGGGCCGAGAAAGTGCTGGCGGCCCACCGGGACGCTGAAGAAAAGGGCCTTGGCGCCGTGGCCGTGGAAGGGCGCATGGTGGACCGTGCCACCGTTCGGCTGGCAAAGCAGCTTTATGAACAGGCCAAGTATCTAAAATTGATTTAATCTTCTAAAAATTGTATCCATGCATTTTGTGGCAAAACTTTAAAATAATAACCACGAAATCACGAAATTTGGAAAGCACGAAACTTTATAATTTCTTTTTTCGTGTTTTCGCACTTTCTTGCTTTCGTGATAAAAAAAGTCTGTTTGGTTCTACGCCTCCGGTGGATCCGGGTTGAATAATTGCCGATGAACATGAAGCATTTTCATATCACAGAGCTGTTCAAGCACTTTGCCGGTGTGCAGCAGCAGCGGCTGAGCAAGCAGAACGTCGCTAGGCAGCTTCCTGAAGACGATTTTCTTGATCAGTTGCTTTCCCGCTGCCACCGGGAAAAAGACGCGGCCCTGTTGCGACAGTCGCTGGGTGATCCCTATTTTCCTCTGGGCATGCTGGAACGGACGATTTTTGCAGATGTCACCGGAATGCGTTTTTTTATCAACAAACGCCGGCCCGATCTGGAGCCGGAACTTGCCGGGGAATTGATGGCATGGGCAACGGCATTTCTAAAGATCAGGCATGATATTCAGACCTTTTTTGATCCCGCAACCATTACCTGCATTCCGGTGGACGGCTTCAGACACCGGCTGCCGCTCGGTCAATGGTGTACCCTTTGCGGCGTGTGTTGTCAGATCGGGGGCGTGCCGCCGAATCCGCCGCCGGGGATCCGTTACCCGGATCATTGGTATGCCTTTCTCTGCGGCAAGGCGCTTGAGAACCAGCAGTTGTGTCCTTTTCTTTTCCAATACTTTGGGGAGCCTCTTTATTTCTGCGCCATACATCATATCAAACCGGTAGCCTGCCGACAGTTTGACATGGAAAACTGCCGGGAGCGACTCGCCGAGCGCAATTTGCACGCCTAGAATGAATTTAAGTTCAGAGCAAAATACGGTGGCGAAGAGGATGTTCGGAACGGGGTGTTTTAGGTCAATCGATCGATTCCGGATCACAAGGAATCGAAAGTTCCCTGGAAAAATTCTGGGCGGGTTTTTGCCAGGGTCTTCCCGGACGGAGGCGAAAAATCGAATTGCACCAGGGCTTTCTTGCCCAGTTGTTGTTTAAGGAACTCCAAGGCCAGAACTCCATATCGCTCCTCCCGGCTGAGCACGTCTGCATAGCCTCCGTCTTCAATAATGTGGGCAAAGTTTTTCAAGGACATGCCTTTGTGCTGTTTGGCGATACGTTCAAAGTTGATGGCATAGTCCCTGATTTTAGCATCGAATTCGCCTTCTGACAGTGCTTTGATATGCTCCAGCTTCTTGGCGAAAAGGTTGGAATCGGGCAAGTCTCCGGATTCCATCACCTGCTTGAACCCTTCGACACAACGGACACTGCCCTCATAAATGTGGCTGTGCTTGACCAGGTTTATGTCGGCCCAGCCCGCTTTGAGCCATTTGAAGAGCATGCACACGGTCCGGGGCCTGGCGGGGTCTGTTTCATATACGACCTGTACCGAAGCAGAGTCGTATATATATGTTTCCATGGGACCTATCAATTTCAGATTCAGGCCTTTAATGCCCGAATAAAAATAGTTCCAGTTCTTATCATCAATGATGACAGCCTTTTTGCCCACTTCAGATCGGTTCGGCATCTTGGATACCGAGATCAACACCTTCTTGTTGTTGTGCTTCATAAGGATGATCAGCCGGTTGAGGTCGTAGCGGTAGTATGCGCCGGAGAAAAGGTCCGGCGTGTTGACCTCATACTCTTTTCCCCACAAAAGCAGTGGTTTATCTAAGGAGGGCAGCTTGTTCCAGATTTCAGCGTTGTGGGTGATAATATCGCTTTGCGGATACCAGCCGCTCAGGCGCAGCATGCTCGGGAAAACAACGAAACTGGGGATACGGGGATTGTATGCATAGTGGAGAATCCGCTCCAGCGGTGCCTTGATCTCCGTCCGCAGGCAGGCGCCGTTGCCGGATGTCCGCTGGGCAGGTTGGAGTTGTTCGGCATCATAGCCGCCCTGGGCCACAAAATCGAGCAGAGGCATGATTGATTCCGGAACGAAGGCTGCCTCTTTTTGAAGTACCAGTTGGAGCAAATAACTCAGTCCGGTTTCCACATTTGCGGGCAAAGCACCGCCGGCCTGCTCTTTGGGGATATTTAGCGTCCCCGCCCGGACGAATTGGGGCCAAACCAAGCCGGCAATCAAAGACAGCATACATACCAATGTCAAATAACGTCGCTTAATATCATTCATGGATTAACTGGTTCTCACTGGCTTTATTCCTAATATTTCATTAAAAGCAAAAGAATTTTAATTAATGAACGACCGTGACATTAACTGCGGCAGGGCCTTTGGCGCTCTGCTCGATGTCAAAGGTAACCCGGTCGCCTTGATGAAGCGTCTTGAATCCGGTTGCATTGATTCCCGAATGATGAACAAATACATCCGACCCGTCTTCCTGTTCAATAAAGCCGTAGCCTTTTTTATCGCTAAACCACTTCACCGTCCCATTTGCCATAGCGGCATCCTCCTTATAAAAAATACAGGTTCCAAACTTCAGGTTACCACTTTGGAAAAAAGGGGTATTTCCTTCAGAACGAAACCAATCAGCAATCAATAACACAGATTTTTTTAATCAGGGTAATAATAGCTTGTTTTTATGGATTGTCAAGTAATTGCTGCGACAAGAAAGATTGACCGCATTCTTCCTGAAAAATTCGGGTTAAACTCCTTGACAGCCATACAGCATCTCTTTAAAGATGATTTCCTATAATGCTTTTTTATAAAACCTTAAGATTTATACAGCGGAGATCCCGAAATGGTAGAATTTGCGTACCAGGACATGTTTCCACTGCAAGAGGACACTACGGAATATCGCCTCCTGAGCGAAGATCATATTTCCACAGGGTTGTTTGAAGGTACCCGCATATTAAAGATCGCCCCCGAAGGGTTGACCCTGCTGGCCGGACATGCCTTCAGGGACGTATCCCACCTGCTGCGGCCTTCGCATCTGGCGCTTTTAGCCAAGATTCTGGATGACCCGGAAAGTTCCGACAACGACCGCTATGTGGCCCTCGAAATGCTCAAAAACGCGGTCATTTCCGCCGAAGGCGTATTCCCCATGTGCCAGGACACCGGAACCGCCGTTGTCATCGGCAAGAAAGGACAGCAGGTCTGGACCGGTTGTTGCGATGAAGAAGCACTTTCCAAAGGTATTTTCAATGCCTATACCTTCGGCAACCTGAGGTATTCCCAAAATGCGCCCCTGACCATGTTCGCTGAAAAAAATACCGGATGTAATCTTCCGGCCCAGATTGAACTGTATGCCGTCCAAGGGGATGCCTACCATTTTTTCTTGCTGGCAAAGGGCGGTGGATCGGCCAATAAGACCTATCTCTACCAGGAGACCAAGGCGATCCTGACTCCCGAAAAACTGGTAACCTTTATGAAAGCAAAAATGAAGTCCCTGGGTACCGCGGCCTGTCCGCCCTATCATCTGGCGTTTGTAGTGGGCGGAACCTCGGCCGAACTAAATTTAAAAACCGTCAAACTGGCCTCAGCCAAATATCTCGACCACCTTCCCACCGAGGGCAATGCCTTGGGGCAGGCCTTCAGAGATAAGGAACTTGAACACGAACTGCTGGAGATTTCACGCAATCTCGGCATCGGTGCTCAATTCGGCGGGAAATATTTCTGCCTTGACATCCGGGTTGTCCGTCTTCCGAGACACGGCGCCTCCTGCCCCATCGGCCTGGGCGTCAGCTGCAGCGCCGACCGCAATATCAAGGCCAAAATTACCCGTGCGGGAGTTTTTCTTGAACGGCTGGAGACCGATCCTGCCAAGTATTTGCCGGAACCCGGAATGCCGGACAAGGATGCTGTCCGCATCGATCTAAATCAGCCGATGGACACCATTCGGGCCACATTGAGCCGATATCCGGTGGCCACCCGGCTGCTTTTGACCGGAAACATCGTGGTCGCCCGGGACATTGCCCATGCCAAACTCAAAGAGCGCCTGGATAACGGAGAAAGTCTACCCCAATATTTCAAGGATCACATCATCTATTATGCCGGCCCCGCCAAGACGCCTAAAGGCTATCCGTCGGGATCCTTCGGCCCCACCACCGCCGGGCGCATGGATCCCTATGTGCCGCTTTTTCAGAAACACGGCGCGTCTCTGGGCATGCTGGCAAAAGGAAACCGATCGAAAACAGTTACCGAATCGTGTCAAACATACGGCGGGTTCTATTTGGGTTCCATCGGGGGCCCGGCCGCCCGGCTCGGCAAAGAATGTATTACGAACATTGAAACCCTTCAATATCCGGAGCTTGGGATGGAAGCCATCTTTTTGATTTCTGTCAGGGATTTTCCCGCATTTATCATTGTTGACGATAAGGGTAATAATTTTTTTGAAAATCTGTTGAATTAGGACTACAGACATTGCCAAAGAGTAAATCCACACCTTCCATATCAGCATGTGCCCGCTGTGGCACCTGCTGCAAAAAGGGGGGGCCGTCTTTTCACCATGAAGATAAACCGCTGATTGAAAAGGGTATCATTTTATTAAAATGTTTATACACGATCCGCAAAGGCGAGCCGGCCTACGACAATGTCAAAGGGAGCCTGCGACCGGCGCCGTCTGATATTATCAAGATAAAGTATCACAAAGATTCCTTAACGTGCATTTTCTTTTGTGAAAGCGAAACCCGTTGTAAAATTTATGAAAACAGGCCGCTTGAATGCCGCGTGCTGACCTGCTGGGATACGCGGGAAATCGAAAAAATATATTCCAAAAACCGACTGACCCGCAAAGACATTGCTGCATCCATTGAAGGGCTGTGGGACCTGATTGAAGACCACCAACGGCGATGCTCATATGCAAAGGTCCAAAAGTTAGTGAACGCCTTGGACGGGGGCAGAAACGACGACGCCCTGAAGGGTATTCTGATAATGCTTCGATATGACAGCGACCTTCGCAATCGCGTGGTTCAAAAGGGTGACCTTGATGCTGGAATCACCGATTTTCTATTCGGCCGACCGCTCATGAAAACGCTTGGATTGTATGCTTTAAAAGTCGAAAAGAAAGGGGATACGTATTGTCTGGTTCCGGTGAAATATTAAATGAAAGAAAAAATTGAAAAGTTACAAATGATACAGTTCCGGCCTGCGGTTGGGAAGAAAAAATCGCATTCTGTGATTTCGAACCCGGTCCAGGTCTTCGGCTTTGAGCTCTGCAACGATGACACCTTCCCTGCCGCTTACATCCTTTTGAAGCACTTCGCCGGAAGGACCGATGACCATGGCAATTCCCGGAAAATTCAGTCCTTTCTTATTGTCACCGGTCTGGTTGCAGGCAATGACAAACACGCTGTTATCATATGCCCTCGCAGGCAGATGGCGCATCCATGATCTGTATTTTTCTGCAGGGGTCCCCCGCGGAGATGCATGTGGAATGAAAATAAGATCTGCCCCCTTTAAAGCCATGCAGGTGGAAAGCTCGGGAAAATGAGCATCGTAACACAGTTGGATGCCGAATCTGACACCTTCGGCTGCAAACACCGGAATGTCGTCGCCGGGTGTAAAAACGGAGCGCTCCGGCGGGGCGATATGCAGTTTTCGATACACACCGCAAAAGCCGTCCGGGGTTAACACCAGATGGCTGGCAAATATACGGCCCTCATCATCCCGTTCAACAACTCCCGCCAGGATGATGATCCTTTCACTTTCCGCCAGATGTAATAGATCCCGTGTTACCGTTCCGGGAACAGGCTCTGCTGAATCTTTGATACCTGCAAGGTTGCTGTATCCGGTAACATTCATTTCCGGAAAACAGACGACGGCAGCCCCCTCGTTTTTCGAAGCCCTTATCCATTTGACCATGCCATCAAGATTATGGCGTGTTTTGGCCGCAAGTGAGTTGCAGATAACGGCGGCAATGCGGATGTCTTTCATAAGTCGAAATGCGCCTTTATCTTATACACTCTGGTTGACGGCAAGTTGAGTATTGCGGTGACCCCGGCTTCCCGGGAGATATTCTCAAGATTTTCCTCGATCACCGCCATGGATGGTGCAATAAATGTAAACCAGATGTTAAATTCGTTGTCCCGCTGATAATTATGGGTTACTCCCGGATAGCGATTCACAGCCTCGGCAAAACTCTCGATCTTGTCTTTCGGCACCTTGGCCGCACAGAGCGTGCTGACAAATCCCAGCTTTTCAGGAACAAAATTGCCGCCGATTCGACGGATTATCCCTCTTTTCTTTAACCGGGCGACTCGCACCAATACCTCCTCTTCGGAAAAACCGAGGCTTTTGGCAATGGCCAGATAGGGTCGCGGTGTTATGGGAAAGTTGGATTGCATCCTGTTCAGAATGACGCGGTCAATATTATCTAGCGGCGGCATGGGTTACTCCAATTATTTGTCTGTATTGATCAAATTTAAAAACTTAGGAGCACTTCGTTACTTTTACATGAATCTTTCTGGTGCGCGGGCCGTCAAATTCACAGAAAAATATACCCTGCCAAGTACCCAATGCCAGCCGGTCATTTTCTATGGGAATCAGTTCCGAAGGTCCGACAATTGTCGCTTTGACATGGGCCGGTGAATTTCCCTCAAGATGGCCATATCCGGCTTCCCAGGGAACGATCTTGTTTAAAATCATCAAGATGTCGGCCTTAACACTCGGGTCGGCACTTTCATTGACGGTTACCGCTGCAGTTGTATGCGGGACATAAAGCAGACAAAACCCATTGCCGATACCGGCAGCCCTTACCATATCCTGAACTCCGGATGTAATATCAATTAGTTCTGTCCGGGATTTGGATTTAATTGTAAGAATCATTAGGCCTTACCAAAATGTAAAAAGGCCCTGCTTTAAGCGCAGAGCCTTTTTATGAAAAGAAAGCAAAACAATCACAGCATTTTCATTAAACGCACCCGGTAGGTTTCGGAAGACCGGCCATCTTACATGCTCCCTTGCCGGGGCCAGAGGGAAACAGTTCGTAAATATGTTTCAGTTTAAAACCGGTAACTTTCGAAAGTATCCGGACCATAGGAGCAATCCCGTTTTTCTTGTAATAGTCCTGAAGCACATTGACAACTTTCCAGTGTTCCTCGGAGAGCTCTTCGATACCTTCTGATTCTTTAACCAACTGTACCCACTCCACACACCAGTTATCAAAGGTGTCGATAAAGCCGTCTTCATCAACGGTAAATGTCTTTCCTCCATACTCAACTATTGGCATTTATAAAACCTCCTTTAAATTTAATTAATTTTATGGCCTGCAGCCTATTATCCAGCTTTTTATTTTTTAATAATAATGTTGAAATCCCTATATGATTGATTCGTCAATGTCAATATGAAAAATATAAAAATTCGTTTTGCAAAACCAAATGCACGCCAGGCGGCCTTGTGGATTCCGGATGATATAAAGTCGTATTATCAACATGTTGGTTAAAAATGCTTGTCAATATATATAATCTTCCGCCGGACGATCTTAGCCATGAGAAATTCGGTCTTGAATGTTTGACGAAAACACGTTGATCATTAACAACATCCATTGTATTTTTAAGGGGTGATGGATCTTGAGAACATGAAACCGAATGTTATTGTCATCTGCGGTCCGACAGCTTTGGGGAAAACCGCTGTGGCAATCGAGCTGGCCGCGGTTTTCAACGGAGAGATTGTCGGTGCCGATTCCATGCAGATCTATCGATATATGGACATCGGTACCGCCAAGCCGTCATCGTCCGAGCAGTTCCGTGTAACCCACCATATGATCGATATCGTTGATCCGGATCAGCACTTTAACGCCCAAAAGTACGCCCAAATGGCCCGTGAAAAGATCATGGAACTTGCTTCGCAGGATTCCGTCCCCTTTGTTGTCGGCGGTACCGGGCTTTACATCAAAGCACTTGTTCATGGTCTGTTTAAAGCCGGACCAGCAAATCATGATGTTCGCAGACGCTTGCAGGAAAAAGCAGAAATCCACGGTATCGAATTTCTTCACAAACGGTTGGGTCGCCGGGATCCTGACACTGCTGAAAGAATACATCCCGCTGATACTTACAGGATTATTAGAGCCCTTGAAATATGCGAAATAACCGGGAAGACGATCTCCGAATATCATCGTGCCCACAGGTTTCAAGATACGCCCTTTAAGGTTTTGAAAATCGGTCTGCACTTGGACAGGGAACAACTTTACGACCGCATCAATCGCAGGGTTGATGTCATGATTGAGGCTGGATTTGTTGATGAAGTCAACGATCTCCTCGGCCGCGGATATCAACCAGATCTCAAGTCGATGCGATCGATCGGCTATCGACACCTGATTGATTTTATTGCAGAACGCCTGCCATGGGATGAGGCCCTACGAACTTTGAAACGCGATACCAGAAGATATGCCAAACGCCAATTGACATGGTTTAAGGCCGACCCCGAAATCACATGGTTTACACCCGGACAATTGGATGATATGCACCGGACAATTAAAAAGTTCTTGCATACACCCTAATGATACCAGTAGATAATTCTGGTCCAGAGAACCAGGCTTTGGTTTGCCCCTGAAAGGGGCTGCTTTTCTGAAAAATGACAAGTTAAAAGTGCCTTAAGTGAGCTAAAGTGCCTAAAGTTATGGAGTCGCTTGGCTCCATTGGTTTCTATATAATTGACAGAATTCCTTAACTTTAGCTCACTTTAGCGCACTTCAAACTTAAGGCACTTTTAAAGGTTTTTGGCAAAGTCAAAGATCTCTGACTCCCGCAAAGCGGGGGTTTTTCAGGACTAAATAAATAATAGGAATTTTGCCATGAAAATAGCACTTGCCCAAATTAATCCGATTATCGGTGAATTTAACCATAATTTTAGCAGAATCATGCATTTTGTGGGCGAAGCCGTCAAGCTGTCGTGCGACCTGGTTGTCTTTTCAGAGCTTTCTATTACCGGGTATCCGCCCCGGGACCTTCTGGAACGAAACGATTTTATCGACGCCAACCTTGCCTGTCTGGAAAGGCTTATGGCATCGGTTCGGGGTATCGGGGTTATCTGCGGCTTTGTCGATAAAAATCCTGCCGAAGAAGGCAATGTGCTGTTCAATTCGTCGGTATTGTTCGAAAACGGCAAAATACTTCACAAGGTGTATAAGCAGCTTCTGCCGACATATGATATCTTTGACGAGCGCCGGTATTTTGAACCCGGATCGCAAAGTTCGGTATACGCTTACAAAGATCATCGAATCGGGCTTACCATCTGTGAAGATGCCTGGAACGACAAAGATATCTTCAAACACCGAATATATTCCATTGATCCGGTTGCCCAGCTTGTTCAGGCCGGCGCCGATCTCGTGATTAATGTTGCGGCCTCTCCTTTTTATCTGGGTCACACGGAATTCCGGTGGAACATGTTCAAAACCATGGCCTGCAAATACAAGGTTCCGTTTGTTTATGCCAACCAGGTCGGCGGCAACGACAGCATTCTGTTCGACGGACTCAGCACGGCGTTCGACAAAAACGGAATCATGGCAGCCAGGGCCCGCGATTTCGAGGAAGACTTTATGGTCTTTGATTCAAAAGCATCTGAATTCTCCCCGGACAGCCTCCATCCGGTTTCAGGTTCAGACATCGAATCCATTCTCAGAGCCCTTGTAATGGGAACGCGCGACTATGTTACAAAATGCGGGTTTTCAAAAGTGGTCGTAGGGCTGAGCGGCGGGATCGATTCCGCGCTGACCGCTGCTATTGCTGTGAAAGCACTGGGACTGGAAAACGTTTCAGGGGTTTTTATGCCGTCTCGGTATACATCCAAAGAAAACCATGAGGATACGGTAAAACTTTCAGAAAATTTAGGCATTGCATATATCCAAATACCCATAGACAGTATGTTTAAGGAGTTTTTAAGATTTATTTCACCGGATTTTAAGGAGCGTAACGTCGGCATTACCGAACAGAATATCCAGGCCAGGATCAGGGGTACCATCCTCATGGCCCTGTCCAATAAATACGGATCCCTTGTTCTTTCTACGGGCAACAAGTCTGAACTGGCCGTCGGTTATTGTACGCTCTACGGTGATATGACCGGAGGGCTGGCCGTCATTTCAGATGTCCCCAAAACAACGGTCTATGACCTTGCCCGCTTCATCAATCAGGATAAAGAATACATACCGCAACGGATTATCGACAAGATACCTTCAGCTGAGCTCAAACCGGATCAGTCCGACCAGGATGATCTGCCGCCCTATGAGGTCCTGGATTCAATTTTAAAAGGATACATAGAAGGCTTCAAAAGTGCAAATCAACTGATCCAAATGGGGTTCGACCAAAGCACTGTGGAAGATGTCATCTCAAGGGTTGACCGCAACGAATATAAACGGCACCAGGCCGCACCCGGACTGAAGGTAACATCCAAGGCTTTTGGCTATGGCAGAAGATACCCTCTTGCACAGCGATACACCAATACTTAAGCCGAATTCCTCCTAAGCTTTCCCTGCCATGAATTTCTTTTTTTTAAGGTTTCCCTGATCAAGTTGAGAGTTTCGGCCTTTTGAAGGGACCACAACGGCGCTACAAGTTCTTGCGGGTGAGGATCTCCGGTCAGGCGCTGGATAACCATGTTCTTTGGAAGGCGTTCCAGAAAATCGCAAACAAGGTCGACATATTCCTGCTGGCCCAGGCACTTGTATCTCTCTGTGCCATAGAAATCCGCCAGTTTCGTTCCCTTGACAACATACAGCAGATGAATTTTGATACCGTCGATTCCCATGTCTGCGATAGCGTCTGCCGTTGCCAGCATGTGACTTTTTTCTTCACGGGGAAGCCCTAAAATGACATGGGCGCAAATCTTTATGCCCCTGTTCCTGGTGGCCGCGACAGCCTTGGAAAAACACTTAACGTCATGTCCCCGGTTAATGCGTGCAAGGGTTGCATCGTGGGCCGACTGCAAACCGTATTCGATCCAGATCAAATATTTTTTTACATAGTCCTGCAAAAGCGCCAAAATCTGCATATCGACACAATCCGGTCGTGTCCCGATTGAAAGGCCGACCACATCCTCCACCGCAAGGGCCTCCCGGTAAAGGCTTTCAAGTCTGGGGAGGGGAGCATACGTGTTCGAAAAGGATTGAAAATAGGCTATGAATTTTTTGGCTTTGTAGCGTTCTGCCAAGGCCTGTTTTCCCTGAATGATCTGATCGGTAACCGAAAGCCCTTTAGCATAGGCACCGGTTCCGGATCCCCTGGCATTACAAAAAATACACCCGTGAGTCGATATCTTTCCGTCCCTGTTCGGGCAGGAAAATCCGGCGTCGATGGTTATCTTCTGAACTCTGCACCCAAACATATTGCGAAGATAGGTGTTAAAATCATAATATCTTTTATCAGGATCTGCCGGCATGCTTCCTTTTTCGGCTTGAACGTATACTTTACTAAGGATTATGTTTATATTTAAACCTTATTATATACATTCTCATCGAAAAATTGTAAAATAGTTATGTATTCGACAAGTTTTTGCCTTCAAATCGTTAGGTAAGCGGATAACAGATCTTTCTGATGGTGTTCTACTCGAAAAAATACGATATTATCGTTGTCGGTGCCGGACATGCCGGCTGTGAAGCCGCGCTTGCATCCGCCAGGATGGGGTGTCAGGTGCTGCTGATGGCCATAGATCTGGACAAAGTGGCCGCAATGCCTTGCAGCCCCTCCATCGGAGGCATGGCCAAGGGCCAGCTCGTTAAAGAAATCGATGCCCTTGGCGGTGAAATGGCAAAAATCACAGATAAAACAGCCATACAATACCAAACCCTCAATACCAAAAAAGGCCCGGCAGTACACTCATCGAGAACCCAAAACGACAAAATTCGATACCACCGGGCCATGAAGGCCGTGATTGAAAAAGAGCCGAACCTGGACCTCAAACAGGCGATGGTTGAACGGCTTGTTATGGAAAACGGGAGCGTTGTCGGCGTTGAAGATCAAACCGGATTTGGTTACCAGGCTAAAGCCGTTATTCTAGCCACAGGAACATTTCTAAGCGGTTTGATCCATATCGGATTTAACTCCATCCAGGCCGGAAGGGCCGGTGAATTCGCTTCTTATGGTCTGCCGCGGCATCTGAAGGCGCTGGGCTTTTCGCTTGGAAGGATGAAAACCGGCACTCCTCCCCGGTTAAAAAAAACGAGTATCGATTTTACGGCTTTTTCCGTGCACAAATCCGACCAGGATCCCAAACCATTTTCGTTTTTTACCGAAACGATTTCCAATCCTCAGATGAGCAGCTATATCGGGCATACCAACTCAAAAAGCCAAAAGATCGTGCAGGATAATCTTAAACGTTCTGCTCTTTACGGCGGAATCATCAAAGGGATTTCCGCCCGGTATTGTCCTTCATTTGAAGATAAAGTCGTCCGGTTTCCGCACAAGGACCGGCACCAGATCATCCTTGAACCCGAAGGCATTGATACCGACGAAATCTATGCCAGCGGACTCGGCAACAGCCTTCCCATGGAAATACAGGTTCAATTTGTCAGGTCTGTCAAGGGCCTGGAAGCGGCCGAAATCATGCGGCCCGCCTACGCTATAGAATACGACTATGTTAACCCGATTCAGCTTAAGCCTAACCTGGAGACAAAAGCGGTTTCCGGTCTTTATATGGCTGGCCAGATTAACGGAACATCAGGATATGAAGAGGCGGCCGCCCAAGGGATATGGGCAGGCATCAATGCCGCCTGCAAGATCCAGGGAAAACCTCCGTTTATCTTAGACCGGTCCCAAGCTTACATAGGGGTAATGATAGATGATCTGGTTACCAGGGGAACCCGTGAGCCATACCGCATGTTTACCTCCCGGGCGGAATACAGGCTTATGCTGCGGGAAGATAATGCCGATCTGAGGCTGATGGAAATCGGCCACAACTTAGGTCTGATCGATAATGACACCATCAAAGATGTCAAAGCGCGCAAAAAACTGATCAACAAAGAGATCCAGCGGATCAAGAACACCGTTATCAAGCCGACAAAAGAAACCAACGACTTTTTGCTCAGCCGGGGAACGAAACCTTTAACCAGTGGAATGTATCTTGAGCAGCTGTTAAAAAGGGCCGAACTCGATTACCATGCGGTTGAAGCACTGGCCAAAAGTCCTGATGCGTTCAGCGCAAAGGTCACCAGGCAAGTTGAAATCGAGATCAAATATGAGGGCTATATTAAACGTCAGCTAAGTGAAATTGAAAAATTCAAAAACCTGGAACGGATGAAAATCCCCGAAGATTTTGAATTTACAAAAGTTCACGGCCTTTCAAATGAACTCAAAGAAAAACTATCAGCCGTCAGACCGACTTCCCTGGGCCAGGCGTCCCGCATCGACGGCATTACTCCTGCGGCGCTCTCTGTGCTAATGATCGCCCTCAAAGCTGCTGAGAGGCAGGCAAAGGATTAACCCGAACCGGCGTTGGTGAAATGAGCCTTGACATGTAAAGGCTTTCAACTTATCTTTATTATTGGTAAAAATTATTAAAAGCTGTTATTTTATGAGGAAGTTTTAGAATGTCGGATAACGATTATTATAAAATACTCGGCGTTAAACGCGACGCTTCCAATAAAGATATCAAAAAGGCTTATCGGAAGCTTGCCATGAAATACCATCCCGACCATGCCAAAGGTGACAAAAAGGCCGAGGAAAAATTTAAAAAAATCAGTGAAGCTTATGCTGTACTCAGTGATAAGGAAAAACGTCAACAGTACGATACATTCGGATCCACCGGATTTCAGCAACGATATTCCCAGGAAGACATTTTCAGGGGTTTTGACTTCGCTGATATACTAAGAGAGTTCGGACTCGGCGGCACCGACCGATTCTCTCGCGGCCAGGACGGTTTTCGATTTTCATTCGGCGGTGATTCCCAGTTTGGCTCCCATGCAAGACAGCAACAAGCTCGGCAAAAGGGTTCAGACCTTGTTTATGAGCTTCCATTGACATTGCAGGAAGTGGCCACAGGAATCGAAAAAACAGTATCGTTTCAGCATCAGGGACGTTCGGAAAAATTGACGGTTAAGATTCCCAAAGGGATGATTTCCGGAAAGAAACTTCGTCTTGCCGGAAAAGGAGAACCGAGCCCATTTGGAGGCCCTGCCGGAGACCTGTATATCAAAGCTAAAGTATTCGATGATCCGATTTACAACGTTGAGGGCTATGATCTTTATATTAATCGAGAGATAAAATTGACCGAAGCCATTCTGGGAACAAATATATCGATTCCAACGCTTAGCCACAAGGAACTAAGCCTAAAAATACCTCCAGGCACAAAGCACAAGACCAAAATGCGCCTTCCAGGACACGGACTTCCCCATATGAATGGCAAAGGCCAGGGGGATCTTTATGTCGACATCCATGTCAATATGCCCAAACACCTTAGTGAAAAACAGAAAAATCTGGTGGATCAACTGGCAAATACAGGCTTGTAGGAATGAAGTTTCCCGTCCTAAAGGACCGGGTTTCTGACGTGCGTCAGTGTTTCGCGACGGGGGAGCAAACGATTAATTTTATTGACAAGAGGCTCTAATCCATGTACTTTTAGCCATATACAAGTTTTTAGCCTGGAATAACTTTGGAAACGATTGAAGCTCCCCGCAGCCCCGGAAACGGAATTTACGCCTGAGGCGCACAAGTCCGCTTTGCTCCGACAAGACTTCGGCGAACTCGGTCGAGTCACTGCGGGGATTGCGCACGCTATTGCGGTTCATCAATTAAGGTTAAAAAGAGCTGTAACTATTTTTTGATATTCCAGAATTATGCCTGAATTCATTCCTGTGCTGGGAAAAAATGAAATCCAAAATATAGTAGCTCAAATTGCCCGTAAAATTTCATCTGACTATCAAGGCCAGGAACTTATTCTTATCGGCGTTTTAAAAGGGGCGTTCATCTTTTTGTCTGATCTTGTCCGTCACCTTAGCATCCCTGTGAAAGTTGATTTTGTAGGCGTCTCTAGTTACGGTTCCGGTACGACCTCATCCGGCATCATCCGTCTGACCAGAAAAGTAGAAATTGATTTGACAAACAAAGACGTACTGGTTATCGAAGACATTGTCGATACAGGCTTGACTTTAACGTATATTGTTGATTATTTAAAGACTTTCAGCCCGAAAACTGTCAAGGTTTGTGCCCTGCTTGACAAACGGGAACGCCGCAGCCAAACAATAAAAATCGACTACGCGTGCCATGTAGTTTCGGAAGGATTTCTCGTCGGTTATGGGCTTGATTACAACGAAGACTATAGAGAGTTACCGGAAGTTTATCACCTTAAATTTTAATCAGTGGGGTGTATCATGATTATTACCTGCGAGCAGTGCAATGCCAGCTTCAATCTAAATGAAAGCCTCTTAAAACCAACAGGTTCTAAGGTTCGTTGCTCAAAATGCAACAACGTATTTTTAGCCTATCCCTTGCCTGCGGAAGAGGAGCCTGTTAAACCCACTGAAGTTATACCTGAACTTGAAGCCGAACATGAGGATGAAACTGCGTCCGACCGTCCTGATTTGGCGGACACAGAAGAAATGCCTGAAGAAACGCCCGTAGCCGCAGAAGTTGCCGATGAAGACATTGAAGATTTGGACTTGGACCTCGAACCGGCCCAAGCGCCTATATCCGAAGAATTTATTGATGAAGACATTGAAGATCTGGATCTCGATTTCGAACCGGACAAAGAAGCCCCCGAACCTGAAGAGGTCGCCGACGAGGCCATTGAAGACCTGCAACTGGATCTTGAAACCGATGAAGAAACAATGCCGGAAGCCGAAGAAGCTTCGGATGAAGCCCTTGACGAGCTTGAACTCGCTCTTGATATGGATACCGAACCTGAAAGTGTATCCACCGAGGCTGAGGAATCCGATGAGCTAGATTTGTCAGACATTGAAGCAATGCTTGATTTAGATACAGCGCCAGAAGCTGAAAGCGAGGTCGAGTCGGAAGAGGTTGAGCTCGAGTTCGATATGGGAACGGAGCCCGAGATCAAAACCGATGCCGAGGATGTTACCGGCACCGAGTTGGAAGAAGCGGGTATGGCGGACTTGTCTGAATTAGAACAACTGCTCGATGTAGAAGAAACACCGGAAGTTGAAGACGATGCCACGCTCGAGGATTTTGGAATCGATTTGGAAATGGAGGAAGATGCTGCAGCTTCTGATACAACCGGCGATGCAGCCGAAGCCGAAGTCATGGAATTTGATGAAATTGCCGAACCATCCGAAGAAGAGGATTTTGAGCTGGAATATGAAGATGAGACCGCCGATGAGCTTGAGGTGCCGGCAGGAAAAGACGCTGATGACTTCTATGTGGATACCCAGGTAATGGAGCCTGGCGCATTGCTTGCAGCCGCTGGAGTTGCGGATAAGGAAGAGGAAAAAGAAAAAAGACCTGTTCCCGTCAGAAAAAAGCGGATCAGCAGGCCGGTTCTTATCGGGCTGGTTGTAGTACTTCTGGCAGGTGCTGCTTTCGGCACCCTTGCTTTACTTAACAGCAGGAACATAAGGATTCCTTTTATCAGCGATGTATTGTTTAAACCCAAAGTGGAAGATCCTGGAAATCTCATGATTACCCCCCTGGGTGTAAACGGTAAATTCGTTGAAAATGCCCAGGCCGGTCATCTTTTCATCATCAGCGGCCGGGTTAAGAATGATTATTCCCATAACCGCCGTTTTCTCAGGATAACCGGAAAACTCTTCACCAAAAGCAAGGTTGCCGTAAAAACAGAAACGGTCTTCTGCGGGAACTTTCTTTCGGATATTGAACTGGCGAATTTGGATCTTGGTGCTATCAAAACCAGACTGATGAATCGCGCCGGCGACAAACAATCGAATTTTTCCGTTAAACCGGGACAAATGATCCCGTTTATGATTGTTTTTTCCAATCTGCCCGATAATATAGAAGAATTTTCCATTGAAGTAGCCGGATCTACTCAAGGATAATTGACGGAAACATTTCGGCTTGACTAAACAACAGCAAGTTGTTAGAGATGCCGTTGCTGAAATTTAAGGCGTGGCTGCATCAAAACGGTTGCAATAAACAGACGCACCATCTTATCATTGTGGCGATGTAGCTCAGATGGTTAGAGCATACGGCTCATATCCGTAGTGTCCGGGGTTCAATTCCCTGCATCGCCACCAAGCTTAAAACAAAACCCTCTGTTATTACAGAGGGTTTTTCACTTAAATACCGAATTTAAGATTATCGGCACACTTGTTGCTAATTTTGGAGTTCAGGAATCCTTACAAGGTGCCGATATTAAAATAGGCTATTATCATTGAAATTGAAGAGGCAACAATGGGGGCTTACAGCAACAAAATTTGGCCTGCTCATGAAGCATGGAAGCATGCTGTCATAAAAAGACAAAAACTGATTTTATCTCCGCAATACCTGGACGTCATGCATGATGAATGTATTATGGCCGTAGTGTTCGGATTTATGCCTCCGTTGTTTGAAAAAATTATGTCATACTCTCTGCCTTCCGAGTATACATCCTTAATCGATTTGTTCACCAACAGTGTCGACATTAAATTCAGCAACGGGAATCTTGTTATTTCTAACTGAAGAATGACGGATTACGGGAGATTGTTTTAACGATTTGTACAATGATTGGCGAGGAGGTGACCATTATGTGTAAGTGTAGTTGCAACCACCCGGAGAAATTAAAGAAAAAACCAGAAAAGTGCATTCCGAAACAAAGCAAAAAATGTCAGGGAAACAGCAAAGGTCATTGCTGTACATGTAAAAACAAATAGTTATAACTCAAGTTTTGCACCCCATAGTTTAATAACGCTCTTTATCTGTTAAGGTTGGTTGGTGTTTTTAAAAAATATCATCCAACCCTTTCCCTCCTTTACATCCCTCGAAATTATGTAAAAAATGTAATAGATTTTATGTAATTTATTTCACAATCTCATAGATATTTTTATGGATTGAAACTTCCGATAAGCCAAACCTCCTGGATAACTATCTGAAATTTAAGCAAACAACTCTTTTCGAGTTAAGTTTGCACGATAATTGCTTGAAAAAAATCTGTTGTGAGGCCTGAACAGATATCTTCAGGTACGCTAAGGAGGATACTGAGCCCCCTTGGGAAAGAAAATGGGGATTGAGCTTTTTTTCATTGAACGTATAATTGATGTTTGAGCATGAAGTGCTTTAATATAGAAGGGAGTGATCATGGTAACCACGTATCAGGATGATCTTAACAGTTCAGGCAGACGTTCAGGTGTAGATCGCAGGGTATTGGCTGATCCTAATTACCAAGGAGTCGAAAGGCGTGTCACTAAAGATAGAAGAACAGCGTCACGGAAAAGGATGCACCAACGATTTCGGGCTAAAGACCTTACTTTTGTGAAACTCAGTTCCGAGCACGAAGAAGATATTGGACAACTTTTGGATATCAGTAAAGGGGGACTTTCACTTCGTTATTTTTTAAATGATGAAAAACCACGTAATTATAAAGAGTTAGGAATATTTGTTTCTGGTGGTAATTTCGCCATTGACAAAATTCCTTTTAAAACCGTTTCAGATACTCAACTGGCCAACGGATCACCATTCAGCATGATCATCCTAAGGCGATACGGCCTACAATTTGACAAGCTGAAGCCTGAGCAACTATCCAAGCTAGATCATTTCCTTCAAAACTATACGCTCGATTGAGCTGCAGTTTTTGTCTGATATAACCATCTGATTATTTTGTTTACGTTCAATTGAAGTATTCATATTGACAAACGACCCTGACAGTGATTATCAAAAAATTTTTATTTCTTAAAAAGCTTCCCCCTGCGGTTAAAGGTCGCTATTAAAGCTTGAAAAAATATCGCAGTCTGTACTATATATCACTTGCCTAAGCTGAGCGTCTCAAATTTTAAAAGGGGATCAAATATCTTTTGTTTTTAATGAATTATCCGGGTTAAGTTAATAAAGAGAGTTGCGCAATGATTCCGGGCTTTGATAAAATTGTGGAAGCGCGTATTTTAAAGGCTCAAAAAAAAGGTGAGTTTAACAACCTGGCCGGTTCCGGCCGGCCGCTAAAATTTGAAAACAGTTGTGTGCCTGAAGACCTTCGCCTGGCCTACAAAATACTAAAAAATGCCGACTGTCTGCCCCCGGAGATCGAATTGAAAAAACAAATCCAGCGCACCGAAGATCTTCTGGCCGGCATGCAGGATACTTCGGAAAAATACCGGGTATTGAAAAAACTGAACTTTTTAATCATGAAGCTGAACACCCTTCGAAATACCTCCATAAATCTTGAAATGCCCCAGCAGTATTCGGATAAGCTGGCAGATCGTTTCGGATCGTAATGTTGAACCTGTAAATAAGCTCATACGTATGAAATTTAATAAAATAAATGAAAATGACAGACATTTTAAAAGTGTCTTGTTGGCTCATTTTATCCTTGTTCTTCATGTTCTTTTAATCACCGCATTGATTTTTTTGGTCATTTTTTTCCGCGGCTTGATCAACTATATGCTATGGACCTTTTTGGGCGGCTCAGCCGCTATTTTAGCTTCGGGCTATCACTTTTACAAGCGGATGAAAAGAGAAGGAAAGACCCTCCGGGAAATGCTGCGTTCTCCCGGTCTTAGCGGCACAACGATTGAAGTTAGCTTTCTGGGGGGACTGGCGTCCTTCAAAATCGGCAGAGCTGAAAATCCGCCGTTGCTGATGAGTAATTCAGCCGGACAACGCCTGCAACAACTCGAAGATCCTAAAACAGTCCGCATCCGTGAACTGACTGAGCTCGTTCGTCTGCTTGAAACTAACATGATTACTCTCGATGAATATAACAAAGTTAAGCAGCAGATCTTTAAGTCTTAGTCCATTTTCAGCCAACCGCAGCTTAATGAAAGGTGATCTTATGAAAAAGCTGACACTTGCACTTCTTTCCGGTGGAATATCTTCCGAGCGTGAAGTTTCCTTGGCCAGCGGGAATCAAGTCTACGAATCTCTGGACCGCGACAAATACACGGTTATCCGCTATGATCCTAAAACCGACCTTCCCCGGTTGATCGAAGATGCTCCTAAAATTGACGCTGCACTGATTATTCTTCACGGTCCTTATGGCGAAGACGGCACGGTTCAGGGCCTTTTAGATCTTCTTGACATACCTTATCAAGGTTCGGGCGTTCTGGGCAGTGCTATCGGTATGAACAAGCTGGTTTCAAAACAGCTTTATGAAAAAGCCGGCCTCCCGGTCTCCCCTTACCTGACATTTAGATCCAACGACACGATCGAGATACGTACGGTTACCGAGCAACTCGGGATGCCGCTGGTCATCAAGCCCGTTACTGGTGGATCAAGCATCGGACTGTCCATCGCCAAATCAAAAGATGCCCTCAAGGAAGCGATAGAGAAGGCCTTTGCCGAGGATAATGAAGTCTTGATCGAAGCCTATATCAAGGGAATTGAGCTCACCGGCGGAGTGATCGGTAACGATGAACTTCTAGCCTTGCCGATTGTCGAAATTATTCCCGGAGAAGCATTTGAATTTTTCGACTACACCGCAAAATATACTCCCGGCGCCACCCAGGAAGTATGCCCGGCCCGCATTGACGATGCCATGACCGCCAAGGCTCAAACATATGCCAAAACAGCCCACAAGGCTCTTTTCTGCAAAGGCTACAGCCGGACGGATATGATTTTAGCGGATGGGGAAATATACGTCTTGGAAACCAACACCATTCCCGGCATGACCCCTACAAGCCTTTTGCCACAGGCAGCCAAAGCGGCCGGGATATCTTTCAGCCGGCTTCTTGACAAATTGATCGAGCTCAGCCTGGAAGGAAAAAGGGTCGGCAGGTGATTCCATGATCATCAAAGGCAGCCGGGAACTCAAGGCGCGATATCACGAACTTTGCCCCGGCGATATCTATATCGGCACGATACCGAATAAGCATCTGAAACTATCGGTGCTGATCGATCTTCTTGAACGCGGCATTACCTGCATCCCATCCCCCCTTTCACAGAATTTAAACAGGTCCAAAGTCGCGCAAACCCTTGTTCTAAAGGCTTGGATGTTGCCCCATACCATTGTTGTTACGCGCCGAATGGACTTGATCGATGCCATTAATCGATATAACAAACTGGGCGTCACTGCGGTGGTAACCAAGGAAGACCGCCTGCATTGCGGCCACGGCGTGCGACGATGGGAAAACATTGAAATGCTGTACAGCTTCATGGCGCTGTCTGAATCTTCATACCCTTTTGTCATCCAGCCTTTTTTGGAAAATTTTACGGATGTACGCGTCATTATTGTGGGCGATTACGTTGAGGCCTATACCAGATATAACCCCGACAATTTCAGAATGAATATATCATCGGGCGGTACGCATCATCCCTATGCTTTAGACCAGGAACAGGAAATATTTTGCCGCGCGACCATGGATCGGGGTAAATTTCCTTATGCCCACTTGGATCTGCACATCACCGCTAACGGAAAATATTATCTTTCGGAAATTGCATTAGACGGCGGTACCAAAGGCGCCGTGATCACGTTTAAGGAACTGGATCAAAAAAAAAGGGACCTGCTGGAAAGACTCGCTAACCCGAATATTTCATGAACAATAACGAGAAATATGAATAATCGTTGCCTAATCCGGAAATTTCATGAAATTTCCGGGCTAATCGCTGAAACAAAGGAGATATCTTGAAAACACCCAGGAAAAATTCAAAACAAGTCAACCATCCTCCGAAAGTTGCGGTCGTCATGGGGAGTGACTCCGACCTTAAAATTATGCAAGCAACCGCAACAGTTTTGGAACAGTTTCAAATTCCTTTTGAAATGACGGTCGCATCAGCACACAGGAGTCCCCAACGGGCCGCTGAATTCGCATCTTCAGCCCGTGCGCGCGGAATAAAGGTTATCGTGGCCGGTGCCGGGCATGCCGCGCACCTGGCAGGAACCATGGCGGCATATACATCGCTCCCGGTCATCGGAGTACCTATCGATTCTTCCTGCCTCCAGGGACTCGATGCACTCCTTTCCACGGTTCAGATGCCTCCGGGTGTTCCGGTCGCCACCGTGTCCATCGGCAAACCCGGCGCACACAACGCAGGTATTCTGGCAGCCCAGATTCTCGCCCTTTCAGATCCAAAACTCGCCAACCGGCTGGAAGTATTTAAAAAGGAGATTGCAGAAGACGTTGCACAAAAAGCACAACAGCTCACAATCAATCAATAAAATTATAAAAATCAACTCGCTGAACCCTCAGCCGGATATCATTAACAAAGCCGGACGGGTGATAAAAAGCGGCGGAATCGTATTGTTCCCTACGCGCTACCTTTACGGACTAGGGGCGGACGCTTTCAATACCGACGCAGTTGACCGGGTCTTTACAATCAAACAACGACCGTATCATAAGCCGGTTTCGATATTGATACATCGACAAAAAGCTTTGGACCTGCTGGTGCGCGATGTGCCGGCAACTGCCCTGCGGATTATCGAGCGCTTCTGGCCGGGGGATATCACCATCGTATTTAGGGCCAAAGAAACTTTGCCGGCCAATCTGACCGCCGGCACCGGCAAAATCGGCGTGCGCCTGCCGCAACATCCGGTGGCCGCAGCGCTGACTCATGCGGTTCAAGGTCCCATAACCGCCACCAGCGCCAACCTTACCGGCCGGGGGGGCTGTGCGCGCATTTCCGATCTGGATCCTTTAGTTGCCGACAAGCTGGATCTAATTCTTGACGCCGGGCTGCTGGAGGGCGGCATCGGCTCGACGGTCATCGATGTCACTACCGACCCGCCGGTTGTATTAAGAGAAGGCGCTATTCCTTCAAGCGATATTTGGGCCGTTCTTGACAGACCTTAACCTGAAATAATGGCAACCACGGATTCACACGGATGAACACTAATTATTTGACTTGTTATTCCCGCTGGCGGGATTGTTATTTGTCGGGTTCCTCCCCGCTTTCAACGGGAGAAAGCAATATGATCATCAGCGTCCATTTGCGTTCATCTGCGGTAAAAACTAAGATCAGGTGTTTTTATCACTATTGACATTTAATGTGAACTTCCTTTAATATCCGCTTATCGCCGGAGTGGTGAAATTGGTAGACGCACGGGACTCAAAATCCCGCGGGGGCAACTCCATGTCGGTTCGATTCCGACCTCCGGCACCAAAAAAAAATCAAGGGTTTGGCAGGATGGGTGACTGCTAAGCCCTTTTTATTGGGCTTTGGAGCCGGTAGGAGGCTTGAAAGGCATATTTGGCGGGGATTAGACATTGCTAACGGTTTCCATTTTTTCCTCTAAATTATGGACTGTGCCCGAAATTGTGCCCATTTGGGCCTCAAGGTAAGTTGCCTGTTTTTGCGCGGCAAGCTTTAAAAAGAATAACTCGTTAAAGAATTTGCCAGTTTTTCCGATAATGCTATTGACATATTTATTTTCCACATCTATTGTTACCTTAATAGCGACTGAGATGGGACGCTAAGCGGCCCGTAGCCGGACCGAATGGTCTGGCCTCAGACGCTTTTCTTTTGCTTAAACCAGGAGTTCCAGAAATGTATTTTTTGTACCTGGATGAATCAGGAAGCAATACGTCTCATTTCGTCCTTCTTGGCCTGGCAATCCCCGCAACGTCTTGGAAAGCCAAAACAGATCAAATTACACCCATTAAGAAATCGGTACTGTCAAGTTTTTTGTGTAAAATTTTTATCAGCCAGTTTTTTGAAGAATGG
>JACKQG010002016.1_pt1 | contig 27196 bp, 23 predicted proteins | sample 8237621 | NCBI WGS metagenome assembly JACKQG01 (sample SAMN15677084, study PRJNA649215) | marine metagenome | biome: marine; feature: Black Sea; material: saline water; isolation source: suspended particulate matter (SPM) from the Black Sea western gyre | collected 2013-06-09/2013-06-10 | depth... | reverse complement strand
GTAATGAAGAATTACCTGAAACAAATCCTACTTTGGAAGATAATGCCTTGCAGAAAGCACAATATGTATATCAGAATTATGGCTTTAATTGTTTTGCAGATGATACCGGCTTAGAAATTGATGCTTTGGGTGGAGCACCAGGTGTGTATTCTGCCAGATATGCAGGGGAGGATTGCAGGGCAGAGGACAATATGAAAAAGGTATTGACAAAGTTAGAAAATGAGGAAAATAGAAACGCAAAATTTAGGACTGTAATTGCGCTTATTATAAAGGGGGAGGAAAATCTTTTTGAAGGAGAATGTAATGGAGCAATCACAAAAGCTAAAAGTGGGGTAGAGGGGTTTGGTTACGACCCAATTTTTACTCCTGAAGGTTATGAAATTACTTTTGCTGAAATGTCAAAAGAAGAAAAAGGGGCAATAAGCCACAGAGGAAGAGCAGTGGAGAAGTTAGTTGCTTTTTTGAACAGCTAATCAATTTACTTCAATCAACTTCTGATTTAAAGGAGATAACTAATGAGTGCGTGGATGAACATGTTCATGCTCATCTCCATGTTTATGTTGTTCATTATGTAATTCCTCAGCTTCTATATACTTGGTGTGTTGATGTGAGGTGTCAGTAAAATAGCCATGCAATTGGAAAATCAATAATAATGTACCCGCTATAACTAATATCCAATTAGAGAATTTGGCTATTCTGTCAAACAGTTCTATTTTAATCATTTTGGTAATTAGGAAAACGAGTACTAATACTGCAATTTGTCCAAATTCAACCCCTATATTAAAAGATATTATTTGCAATACAGATAAATGAACCCCAGTAGCAACAGCTACTTCTTGTAGTTTTGTTGATAGGCCAAATCCGTGAATCAATCCAAAAATAAATACCATTAAAACTAAATTCGGAGCCTGGGTAGAAAAATACTTTTTAAACCCATCCAAATTCTCAAACCCTTTATAGATAACACTAAATGCAATTACAGCATCAACTAAATAAGCATTTGCAGTAATGCCATATAAAGTAGCAAAAATTAGTGTGATACAATGTGCAATGGTAAAAGCGGTTATGAACTTTAAAATATCTAAGTAATTGGAAAGGAAAAATACAATTCCAATTAGGAATAATATATGGTCATAGCCTGTAAGCATATGGGTTGCACCAAAATAAATATAATCAAATGCTGAGGCATCAGCCATGGCCTTAATTGTTGATTCAGGCACACCATGTGCCAAACCAATAAAAGGAATGCATAGAGATAGAAACAGGAGTATTTTTTTCATAAATTACTACAGATTAGTATCAATCAATCCTCTAATTTCATCAGAAGATGGTCTTGGTGCATCTAAGGAAATTACATTTCCATTGGCATCAAAAAGCATGAATCGTGGAATACCATTAATAGCGTATGATTTTGTTATTGCTGACCACCCATCTGCCCATAATTGAACGCCTCCTAACTCTTTCTCTGCCACCATATTTAACCAAGCTTCTTTGTCTGTGTCCACAGACACACTTAAAAAGGTAATGTTGTTATTTTGGTAGTCATGTTCCAACTCTTTCAAAGCAGGAATTTCAGCCTTACACGGCCCGCACCAAGTAGCCCAAACATCAACATATACTAAGCTGCTGTTAAAACTAGAAAGTGAAAATTCATTTCCATCTTTATCAGGATAAGTAAAATCAATAGCAGGCTCTCCTATTTTTGGTAATTTGGCAATTGCTTCTATTTTTTCAAGATAGTATTCGACCATTTTTACATTATTTTCTTTTTCACTAATAAGAAATGCTTCATTATTTACGCTCGTCAATTCTTGCTCTATACTTTCAATATGTATGTTTAAATTAGTAATGAATTCTTCTTTTTCTAAGGTGAATAATTGTCCGTAAATATCTGCTTTTTCATTAAGCATGTATTTTTTAGCTAGGTAGGAGGATTCAGCAGAACCTTCATAGTTAATGGTTTCGTCAAAAAACTCGGTATCTATTGTTAGATTAACACTTTCTCCTCCTTTTAAGTACATGCTTGTACTTTCTTCTCCATGAAAAAAGCTAAGGTAAGTTGCTGTATCCAAATTAAGTGATATACTAAAGTGAGCAGCTTCATTAAGTGTTGTAATATAACTCGTATCCTTCATCATAATTTTAACTGTATCTCCTTTCGGATTACTAATTATACCGCTAATAACAACTTGGTTAGAATTTGTGTTGGTACAAGCAAAAAGTAAAGTTGCTAGTGCAAGGGTAATTAGGTGTTTTAATTTCATTTTTTATAATTTTAAAGGTCAATTTCTTTGGGTACAAATTTCTTCACATCACCACCATTTTTTATGATATCACGAATAATGGATGATGAAATATGAGATAATTCAGGTGGGGTTATGATAAAGATAGTTTCAATACTAGTATTAAGTTCTTTATTCATTTGAGCAATATTCTTTTCAAACTTAAAGTCGTGTGAATCCCTAAGCCCTCTTAGGATATAATTGGCTTTTTCTTTTTTACAGAAGTCTACTGTTAAGCCTTCATATCTTTTTACTTCAATTTTAGGATTTTTTCCGTAAACAGCTGTTATCCATTCTAAGCGTTCTTCAATAGAAAAATATTGATTTTTTTCTGAATTTATTCCTATGGCGATAACTATTTTATCGAATAAAGGTAGGGCCCTGTCCACTATTGATTGATGCCCAACTGAAAAGGGAGCAAAGGAACCTGGGAATATTGCGATTTTTGACATTTTCAAAAATAGTAAAAAAAATCAGCTTGGGCCAAGTGTATGAAATTTTGATTTAAACTTATTATTTATAATACTAAAAGGGGTGGAGCGAATTTAGTCAATTTTCATTCTATTTAAAACGAGAAAATGCTAAACTGTAAAGTGCCGTATTTTCTTAATTCAAGGTTATCTCCCTCAAATTGGGTTTCTTTATCGTGTTCAATAATAAGAAGCCCACCTTTCTTTACTAGTTTATTTTCAAAAATTAAGTTTTTTAATTCTTGGTAACTATCATAATCATAAGGTGGGTCAGCAAAAATAAAATCGAATTCTTGTTTGCAATTTTTAAGGTATTTAAGGCAGTCGGACTTAATGGTTGCAATATTGAATCCTAAGCTATTGGCGGTTTCTTCAATGTAGTTTATGCAATTATAATTATTGTCTACTGCTAATATTTTATCACAACCTCTTGAAGCAAATTCGTACGCTATATTTCCTGTTCCCGAATACAGGTCTAACATATTTTTTTCTTCAAAGTAATACCTATTTTGAATAATATTAAACAGTGATTCTTTGGCTCTGTCGGTAGTTGGTCGTACAGGTAATGTGCTGGGTGCCATCAATCTTCTACCTTTATGTGTTCCTGAGATTATACGCATAGTATCTGGGTAAATAAACCGAAATATTTATGCTCGGCTAAAGGGTTAAATTCAGTTGGAAAAGTAAACTGATGAGGTCTTTTCCCTAACTTTATATTTCTAATGTATTCATACATTAAGCTAAAAGATTCATCAGTATCTTCAATAGTTCCAAATATAGTAACATCAATGCTATCTGGGGACAGCTTAAGTTGTTCAAAGCTGAAAAGCACATAGTATAGTAAATCCTCTTTGCTGGTGTATTTAAAGGAGTTATTAAAAATTAGTTTATCGCCATTAAAAATAGTAATGCCTACTTTTTGTTCGTTCAAATATAAGTATGCTTTTTTATTTTCCGTATTTAACTTACTGTACTGTTGTATAAGTATGCTTTCCTGTGCTTTGTATTTTGCCTTAGGAAAAAAGTTACTTACAATAGTTAAAATGCTTTCTGGCACGCAATAAATAAGGTAAGCCTTTTGCGAAACAATATTGTCTGCTAAAACTGTGCCATTAACTTTGGTATTAAAAGCTAATAGGGTTTCGGCTTCTTCTTCTTTATATAACCTATCAGGCACTAAGGTGCTAGGAAAATTAACAAATGCTATTGACTGTGAGAAAAACTCAGCTTTTAAGGTAGAGTCATTGTTAATTATTTCAGTAATTTCAGTTGCTGTATTGTCTTTGGAAGTTAGCGGGTACTTTTTTACATAGTCGTAGGTAAAAGTAGTGGTGTTTAATAAACAATACGAAAAATGGTAAATCCCTAATTGAATGGACAGATGATAGCTGCTGGCTAAGCCAATATTAAAACTTTTTGTTTGTATATGAATAGGATTATTCTCCCCAGTTTCCATTTAAAGAAGCTTCATCCATTGATCCTACTTTTAGTAAGTTACCTAATTCAAAACTTTTATTTTCAGCATCAAGTCCTGTAAAAACAGCACCATAAGTTGTTGAAATTTCAAATACTTGTACCATTACCTTTCCTTTTTCAACCATACCAGCATCTACTGAATAATTTTGGTCAGAATGTGGTACAGTAGTTAATGCTGATAAATCCAAAGGAAATTTCTCATTTCTACTAGATAGGTATGCTTCATCAAACACAGTTTCTTTAGCCAATACATAAGCTGTATCACGACTAATAATTCCTAGTTCTAATGCTTGAGCATCAGTTAATGAGTCAGGCGTTTCTCCTATTGCTTTAACAATAGCCATAGAATCGTTTTCTAAGAAATCAATTAAGGATTCAAAGTTGTTTGAGTAGGTGTTGTTTACTTTTTTGTAAGCAATTTGTACTTGTCTTAAATCTTTTAGTTTTTGTACATTTTCAGCTACTCTTACTTTAGCTACTTGCTGAAATTCTACTTCACTGTTTATACTGTTATATACAAAGTAAGCCAGTATAATATTTAAAGGGATAAGTATAAGTGCAATCTGTTTTGCTTTCATAGTAATTATTTTTGTGATGCAAATTTACAATTTTTGCTGATATAACTATAAAATGTTTTTTCTTTGTAAAAAATTTTATCATGAAACGATTATTGTCAAAGTTGATATTTAAATTAAATGGGTGGAAAATTATTGGTGTCGAAACATACCCAATAAAATGCTTAGTGTTATCTGCACCACATACTTCTAATTGGGATTTTATGTTAGGTAGGTGTTATGCTTATATTATTGGTGTGATGCCAAAATACCTGATTAAAAGCGAGTTATTTTTACCTGGTTTAGCTACATTTATTAAGTGGAATGGAGGGGTACCTGTTTATCGAAAATCAAAAAACAATGTTGTGGATCAAGTAGTTGAAATGTTTAAAAATAGTAGTCAATTGAACTTAGGAATTGCACCTGAAGGTACCCGAACTAGGGTTGATAAATGGAAGACAGGTTTTTACCATATAGCAGTAAAAGCAAATGTACCTATTCTATTACTTAAAATGGATTATGAAAAAAAGGAAATTGGGATAATGTGTGAGTTTAATGCTAGTGGAAACTTTGAAAAAGATATGCTTTTTATTCAAGATCAATACAAGGGTGTAAAAGGGAAAATTCCAGAAAATTATAATCCTAAAATATTTTAATGCTGACTATTAAAAATATGTTGAAAACCCAAAATGAATTTTGCATTTGGGGGCTTAAAACTCATTTCTAAAAACTATCTTTGCATCCTAAAATTATAAAATATGTCATCACAGGCAACACTTACTTTATCTACCCTTGAACAAGCACAAGAAATGGGTTTACGCCCAGAAGAATTTGATAGAATTATTGAGATTTTAGGAAGAACTCCTAACTTTTGTGAATTAAGTATCTTTGGCGTAATGTGGTCGGAGCACTGTTCGTACAAAAACTCAATTGTTTGGCTTAAAAAATTACCAAAAGAAGGACCTCATATGTTGGTTGAGGCAGGAGAGGAGAATGCAGGGTTGGTTGATATCGGTGATGGTTTAGCATGTTGTTTTAAAATTGAATCGCATAATCATCCATCTGCTTTGGAACCTTACCAAGGTGCTGCTACAGGTGTGGGTGGTATTAATCGTGATATATTTACTATGGGTGCTCGCCCAGTTGCTCAATTAAATTCGCTTAGGTTTGGTAATATTGAGTTAGATCGTACTAAATGGTTGGTGAAAGGTGTAACTAAAGGTATTGGTGATTATGGTAATGCTTTTGGCATTCCTATTGTGGGTGGTGAAGTTTTCTTTGATGATTGTTACAATACAAACCCATTAGTAAACGCATTTTCAGCTGGTATAATGAAGAAAGGGGATATGATTTCTGCCACTTCATCAGGTGTTGGGAATCCAGTATTTATTGTAGGTTCTCGTACTGGTAAAGACGGAATTCATGGTGCATCATTTGCATCAAAAGACATATCAGCAGATTCAATTGATGATTTGCCAGCTGTTCAAGTTGGTGATCCTTTTCAAGAAAAATTATTGTTAGAAGCTACTTTGGAACTTGCTAAGACGGATGCAGTAGTTGGAATGCAAGATATGGGAGCGGCAGGAATTACTTGCTCTACAAACGAAATGTCAGCAGCAGGGAAACACGGTATGGAATTGTGGTTAGACAAAGTACCTACACGTCAGAATGATATGAAAGATTGGGAAATCCTACTTTCAGAATCACAAGAAAGAATGTTGGTTGTTGTAGAGAAAGGAAAAGAAGATATTGTAAACGCTATTTTTGATAAGTGGGATTTGTCATGTGAAGAAATAGGTGTGGTTACAAAAGGAGAAAGAGTAAAATATTATATGTATGGCGAATTAGTTGCTGATGTACCTTGTGATGATTTAGTATTAGGAGGAGGAGCGCCAGTTTATCATAGAGAATATATTGAACCCGCTTATTTTCAAGAGTGGAAGAAATTTAACATTGATAGTATAACAGAACCTACTGATTTAGTTGAGGTTGCCAAATACTTAGCAGGACACGAAAATATTGCTTCAAAAAGATGGGTTTACGAGCAATATGATTCTATGGTAGGTACAGTAAACATGAGTACTAACTTTCCAACTGATGCTGCTATTGTAAACCTAAAAGGGACTGAAAAAGCATTAGCTATGACAGTGGATTGTAATGCCCGTATGGTAAATGCAAACCCTGAGGAAGGTTGTGCAATGGCAGTTGCTGAGGCAGCTCGTAATATTGTATGTTCTGGTGGTGTACCTTCAGCAATTACGAATTGTTTAAACTTTGGTAATCCTTATAATCCTGAAGTGTACTGGCAGTTTGTGGGTGCAATTAAAGGAATGAGTAAAGCGTGTTTGAAATTTAAAACGCCAGTAACAGGTGGTAATGTAAGTTTCTATAACCAGTCGGCTATTGAAGGTACTGAAGTGCCTGTATTCCCAACACCAACTATTGGTATGTTAGGAATTGTTGAAGATAAAAAACACATTACATCTTTAGCTTTTAAAGGAAAATCGGATTTAATTTACTTAATAGGAGAGAGTAAAAACGATATTTCTTCATCAGAATATTTAGCGTCCTTCCATGGGGTTAAGGAATCATCAGCACCTGATTTTGATTTAGATGTTGAATATGATATGCAACAAACCCTTATTAACCTTATCCGTAAAGGAACGATAGAGTCGGCACATGATGTTGCTGATGGTGGTTTGTTTATGACTTTACTAGAAAGTTCATTCACCAATAATTTAGGATTCGAAATTATAGGAAGTTCAGAAGTAAGAGAGGATGCTTTTCTGTTTGGTGAAGCTCCATCAAGAGTTGTTGTTTCAGTTACTGAAACAGGAGAAGATGCCTTTTTAGATGCTTTGAAAGATAGTAAAACACCATTTATGCTGTTAGGACATGTTACCCAAGGTAAATTGGTTATTGATGATAAAGATTTTGGAATGATTGCTGATTATAAAGAAATTTATAATAACTCCTTAGCTGAAAAGTTGATGAAATAGATTTGAGACTAGTCACTAGTTGTTATAATCTAAAGCCGAGTATTTGCTCGGTTTTTTTTATATCATTGACAGAAAATCTTGATTTATCTTTACTTTCACGAATAAGAAGCTGCGTTAAATTTCTTAAAAAGTAAATATCAACTTAGCATTAAGTTGGCGAGCTGTAAGGTAATTGGGTACTGCATATTCACGCCCGCTAACATCAGCAACCCAAAGGTAGGAAACCGTATTGTTAATGTCAAGTAAGTTAAAAACCTCTGCACTTACCCAAATGCTATTGAAAGTATTTAACCATTTAAGTTTACTTTTTTTGTCAGCTGATTTTAGTACTGCCGAAAAACCAATATCTACTCTCCTGTAATTAGGAATTCTTAGTATATCTTGGTATTTTTCTCCGTTAGGAGGGCCAAAAGGCAATCCTGTACCATAGATTAAATTCAAGTGCATTTTGTATTTTGGTTTCCCAGGTATATAATCCTGAAAAAACATGGAAAAGTTTACTCTTTGGTCAGTTGGTCTAGGAATGTAGCCAGCCTCAACTGTATTTCCGTTTGCATCAATTTTGGTATCTCCAACTATGTCTTCAGCTGTTTTCATTACGGATAAACTAGCCCAGCTTTCCACTCCTGGTACGAATTCACCATTTACCTTTATGTCAATACCTGTTGCGTAACCGTTCGACAAATCATTCGCTAGGTATTGTATGCGTACATTATCCACTTTATAAGGAATTAGGTTTTCCAAATCCTTGTAATATACTTCAGTTATCCACTTGAATGGTCGTCCCCATTTGTAAAATAGGTAATCGGCCGCTAGTACATAATGTGTTGATTTTTGAGCTTTGATATTGGAGTTAAGTGTGCCTTCAGGAGTTCGTAATTCTTTATAAAAAGGAGATTGGTAATAAATACCACTTGCTGCACGGAAAACAACATCCTTTTCCCATATTGGTGCATAAGCTAAGGATGCTCTCGGGCTCATCAGTAATTCTTCATTATAAGTCCAATAACTTCCTCTTGTTCCTGCATTTATAGTAAGGTTACCAATATCCTTAGATACTTGCATATATCCTGAATTTCGGAAGGATGATAAATTGATTTGAGTTTTTAAAAGTTCACTCATTACTATCTGTTGGTTAGGGTTGGAGGTAGGGTTGCCAATACTATCTGCCGGATGTGGAAAGTTAAAAAAGGCTGAATCAATTAAATTCCATTCGGATATTTTATCTTCAATTTCTTCCTTTTGCATTCTAAAACCCCAATCTACTTTTATTGCCTCTTTATTGTAGTTTCCTTTGTGCGAAAAATTAAGAACTCTAGCGTTAAGGCTATTTCTTGCATGATTGATGTATTTTCCAACTCCCCGGTCAAAGGCAACATCACCAAATTCATCCGAACCTAAATTATTTTCCAATTGATACAGCCAATATTCTCCAAGTATGTCAAAATTCTCTTGCTCAAAGGTTTGAAAAGCTGAGGTGGTAAATTGCAAATTTAACTCGGTACTTGGCTGGTAGGTAGTACTTAGTGCTCCAAAAAATGTTTCGTATTTATCCACTTCCTGTCCTTCAAAATAGATTCTAAGTTTCAGAGCTTCATTAATAGTCCCAAAATCAGTATCTCTATTTTCGGGTATCATTGTGTATTCGTTTTTGCTAATGTTTCCTAAAAAACTAATCTGCCAATCCGTATTTAGCTCATAGTTGATAAAAGCTTGCAGGTCAGAAAATTTTGGTATGTAATCGGCCTTTGTATCCATAGCATTAAAAAGATACTTACTGGTTTTATGCCTTGCGCCTATCAAGTAGGAAAGTCTTCCGTTTTTATTTGTACCTTCAATATGTCCTGAACCTCCCAACATGCTTAGTTGTAAGCTAGCAGCTGTTTCTCTTGGGCGTTTGTAAGTTATGTCTAGTACGGATGACATTTTGTCGCCATACTTAGCTTCAAAACCTCCTGCTGAAAACTGGATGCTTCCTACCATATCAGTATTTACAAAGCTTAATCCTTCTTGCTGCCCTGAACGCACTAAGAATGGGCGATAAACTTCAATTCCGTTTACATATACTAGGTTTTCATCAAAGTTACCACCCCTTACTGAATACTGTGAACTAAGTTCATTGGCTGAACTTACTCCTGGTAGGGTTTTAAGTATTGCTTCAATTCCACCACTATTTCCTGGTAGTACACTAACATGTTTTGGTTTTATACGACTAAAGCTTTTTTTTCTACTTTTTTGGTCGGTAACAATTACATCATCTAGTAATGTGGAGGAGGATTGTAGTTGAATATTAAGGTTATAAGTTTGTCCTTTCTTTAGCATTGGAATTCTTATTTTTTCAATATGATACCCAATAAAACTGTATCCAATAACAACTGATTGGTTAGCAGGAATTGTTAAACTATATAAACCATCATCTTCAGATATAACCCCAATACTTTTTCCTAAAACACTGATGTTTACTGCCGACAAAATATTATTTTCTTCATCAGTAATAAGTCCACTAATTGTTTGTCCATATCCTAAAACGGAAAGTAGTAAAGTAAAAGTTAGTAAAAGCCCTTTGTGCATATTTGCAAAAATAGAATTTAAATTAGAATACTAAACTCTAGAATTATAAGTTTAGTATTTTTGTTTTACGATTATAAATAAATTATGAAAAAAGTATTGATTCTTTGCACAGGAAACTCCTGTCGTTCGCAAATGGCAGAAGGTTTAATCAGTAATGCTTTCCCTGAAATGCAAGTGTATAGTGCAGGAACAAAACCCGAAACAGTAAATCCTTTTGCTATAAAGGCAATGGCCGAAATCGGATTAAATATTTCCAATAATATTTCTAATCATGCTGATGAATATGCTCATATCGATTTTGATTATGTGTTTACTGTTTGTGATAACGCAAAAGAGATTTGCCCAATATATCCTAAAGCTAAACAATTAATACATCATAGTTTTACTGACCCAGCTGATGCAACAGGAACAGAGCAAGAACAATTAAAAGTATATGTTGGTGTAAGAAATGAGTTAGCTACTTACTTTACATCCTTTTTTAATAATGAAAATGGACTTGAGTAAAAATTCCTGCTTTTAACTTACTAATCCCTAATAAGTAAATTCAGCTTTATATTCTGTAGGATTACCTGTATTATCAATTACCTTTAAAGTAAAAGTATGTTTTCCTTTGCTTATGTTTTTTTCAATATCAAATCGCAATAGATTACGCTTGTAATCATAATCCATTAGTATCCATTTACCATCAATTTCTCCTCTGTAGGATTTTATACCGCTATGCTTATCTTTTATTGTTAATTTAATTGTGGTTTGGGTATTAAATACTTTCCCGGGGAATATATTTACTCCTTTAATTTCAGGATTTGTTGTATCGGCTACTATACAAAAATCTCCAAACTCACTTACTTTTGTTTTTAGAAAACCATTTTCCCAAACCCCTCCTATGTGCCAATAGTTTCCTTTCATGTTAGTGGTGGCTATATAAGTTTTACTTTTTAGGGTGTCAGGTACATCAGCTTTAATGGAGAGCGTGTATTTTTTATGTACAGGTATGTTGTTAAAATGAACATGATGAATTTCTCCAAACACACCAGCAATAGAATCGGTAGTATTATAACGAAACATTAAAGGTTCATATAATGAGAATTCATCCATATAAAGTTCAATATTCTCTTTTTTAAAGATATTTACTTTATTAAAGCTAAAAGGGATACTTATGCTGTCTTTTGGTATAGGACACCTATTCAGTAAAGGATTGTTTGTTGATTTAATTTTAAAATCCAACTCAGATACATTGCCGTAAATATCGGCTACTTCTAAGGAAATTAAATGCGTTAATGTATCTTTAATACTTATTACTCCCTCATTTATTAAGTTGCTGTAATTTGTAAGTTTGTTGTTGGGCAATAAGTAACATCTATGGTATTTATTTTCACTCTCTTTTTTTTCTTTATAGTCCACATGTGCATTAATATACCTACTGGTGTTAAAGTCTAATTCGTCAACCTTAAATTGGTAACATATGTTAGTGTCTACACATAGTTTTATGCTATATACTCCGTTTTTGTTATAGCTATCATTTAACTTGTCATACGTAAAAATTCCAACAGCAAAAGCACCATTTATAGTAGGTGTTTCATCAATTGAGTATTTATCATCTTTCTTATTTATAGTAATGATTTTACTTTTTCTATATCCATCAATAAGAGTTGTGTCTAAAGCATATATTTTTATTTTCTTTAAGGTAGGCGCAATGTTGTCTGCAATATTAAAGCCAAATTGCAAAGGGTTTATTGGTCGTTCAGTTTGCGTATCTCTTATTTCAAAATGTAAGTGTGCACCAGAACTTCCTCCACTGTTTCCTGAAAGTGCAATAATTTCTCCCTTATTTACTGTTAAAGCATCTTTTTTTGGATAAAAATTAATTTCAAAACTTTCTTTTTTGTAGTGTTCTTTTTTAATAATACTGTCAATTTTAGTGCTGAATTTTTTCAAATGGGCGTATACTGAAGTATGTCCTGTTTTAGGATGAGTAATGTAAATTGCTTTTCCGTAACCCCAAGTAGATACTTTTATTCTTGAGATATATCCATCAGCAATAGAATATACTTTTTGTCCTTCAACTCCTTCCGTTTTTATATCAATACCTGCATGAAAATGATTCCCTCTTAGTTCACCAAAAGTACCTGAAAGTAACATTCTAAAATCAAGAGGAGCTTGGTAGTCCTGTGCTTGTAGTAAAGTGTTGGGTAAAAGTGTGATTATCAGTAATAAGGATGAAATTAATTTCATTTATAGATAGATTTTATAGGGGATTAAAAAGTTCGGTAAATATAACAGCAAAATTATATTCAAAGTATATTTAAAATCCCTAAGTTTGTAACAATTATTTTCAAGTGAAGAATATTGTAAACAACATAGAGGTTAAGCTTGGAAAGCTGATTGCTAAGTATCAGCAAGTCAGACAAGAAAAGTTGATATTACAACAAGAAAATGAGGATTTTGTTGCAAGTTTAAAGTTAAAAGAAATAGAAATTTTAAACTTACAGGAAAAGGTAAATATCATGAATATCTCAAAATCAGTTGACGCTTCAAAGCAAGAAGTGAAGGAAACTAGACTAAAGATAAATGAGTATGTACGGGAGATTGATAAATGTATTGCATTATTAAATAAATAGAGTCAAACACAGTGGATAAGTTATCGATAAAATTACATATAGCGAATCGTATCTATCCAATGAAAATTGAGCGGAAGTCGGAAGAATTTATTAGGAATTCTGTTAAGAAAATTGAAGAGCGACTAAAGTTTTATGAGGAAAATTACGCAATTAAGGATAAACAAGATTTACTAGCTATGTGCCTTATTGAATATGCTTCAAAGTTTGAATCTGTAAGTAATAAAAAAGTAGTTGATGATGATGGTTTAAGCGAAAAATTAGCTGATATTGAAGCTTTATTATCTAGTAATATATAAATAGTTCTTTTAAATAATACAAATCTAATCCCGTATTAATGTTATTGTTAAACTCAACACTTAAAGTATTGGGGATTGACTTAATGTGTTAAAAACAGGCCTCAACCCGTAAGGGTTCTCAATTTGAGACAGTGGAAGTTTGCAATATGTTAGCAACCCTATCCATGTTTGATTGGAGTTTTTCAGTTCTTAGTACGGGATTTTTAATTAATAAATAATAGAAAATGATAGAAATAATAATAGCAGTAGTTGGGATTTTAACTGGAGGTGGAATTGCTTTTTTTGTTGTAAATAGCAAAAATAATGGCAAAGCAAAATTGATAATTGTAGAAGCAGAAAAGAATGCTGAGCAAATAATGAAAGAGAAAATTTTACAAGCTAAAGAAAAGTTTATCGAGTTAAAGTCAGAGCATGAAAAGGTTATTAATAAGAAGAATAATGATATTAATAATGCTGACCAAAGAGTAAAACAAAAAGAAAATACGCTTAACCAAAAATTAGCTGAAGTAAATAGAAAGGATGCTGAGTTTAAAAAAGATAAAGCAACAATTGATCAACAAAGGTCAGTTTTAGATAAAAAACAAGCTGATCTTGATAAATCACATAAGTTACAAGTTGAACAGTTAGAACAACTTTCTAACCTTTCAGCTGATGAGGCTAAAAAACAATTAGTAGCTACCTTAAAAGATGAGGCAAAAACTGAGGCTTTATCTATTATAAATAATACAATTGAAGAAGCAAAACTTACTGCAAAGCAAGAGGCAAAAAAGATTGTTATTCAAACTATCCAAAGAATTGCAACTGAGGAAGCGATTGAAAATTCAGTATCAGTTTTTAATATTGATAATGATGCTGTGAAAGGTAGAATTATTGGTAGGGAAGGTAGGAATATTAGAGCTATTGAGGCGGCAACAGGTGTTGATATTGTTGTAGATGATACTCCAGGAGCAATTATACTTTCTTGTTTTGATTCTGTAAGAAGAGAGGTTGCACGTTTGTCTTTACACAAACTAGTTACTGATGGAAGGATACATCCTGCTAGAATTGAGGAAGTAGTGAAGAAAACAGAGAATGAGATTGAAGATGAAATTATTCAAATTGGTAAAAAAACAACTATTGATTTAGGAATTCATGGCTTACATCCTGAACTTATTAAGATGGTTGGTAGGATGCGTTACCGTTCCTCATATGGTCAGAATTTGTTACAGCATTCTAGAGAAACAGCTAATATGTGTGCGACTATGGCTGCTGAACTTGGTTTGAATACTAAATATGCTAAAAGAGCAGGATTATTACATGATATAGGTAAAGTTTCAGCAGATGATGCAGAAACTCCACATGCTATTATTGGTATGAAACTTGCAGAAAAATATGGTGAAAATGAAGAAGTTTGTAATGCTATTGGTGCACATCATGATGAAGTGGAAATGACTTCATTAATTTCACCATTAATTCAGATATGTGATGGAGTTTCAGGTGCAAGACCAGGAGCAAGAAGAGCTATGAATGACCAATATATTAAAAGAATTAAAGAGCTGGAAGAAACAGCTTTAGGATATCCTGGCGTGCTTAAATCTTATGCTATTCAAGCAGGTAGGGAGCTTAGAGTTGTAGTAGAGAGTGAGAAAGTTACTGATGAAAAAGCATCAGAGTTAGCTTTTAAAATTTCTGATAAAATACAAACTGAAATGACTTATCCAGGGCAAGTAAAAGTAACTGTGATAAGAGAAACAAGAGCTATAAGTTACGCTAAGTAAAACTTAATATTTTGATAATAAAAAACCCACTCAGAGTGGGTTTTTTGTTTTATCATCTATAGAAGAATTATAAAGTAATAATATTGAATTCTGCCTCAAGGTTTTTAGCCCATTGATTAGTTTCCTTTTCATTTTCATAAGGGCCAATAAATACTTGATAAACTTTATCTGTTAGGTTTGAGTTTTCAGGAAGATAAAAATAGTTACATTTAAATCCTTTTACTTTTAAATCGTTCACCATAGCTTTTGCTGACCCCTCATCAGTAATTGAGTTTTGGGTATTTATAATAGCAATATTGTTTCCTATTAAGTTGAACTTGTATTCCAGTTGATTAGATGCTAATTCTTCTGAAGTTTCTTCTTCTAAAAAACTTGGAACGAATGAGTTAAAATCAATATTTGTATACCCATAAAAAATACCATAAGCGACTGACCCAACTATTACAGCCTTTTTTATCCATGATGAATTCAAAGGCTTTCTTTCTTTTTTTGGAGTTTCATTCTTAGGAGTTGCAACTTCAATTACAGTTTCCTTTTTCTGTCTTATACTTTCAGGCGTATCTTGTTTTTGTTTTATTTGGGCTAATCGTTCTTGAAGAATTCTTAGTTTTTCATCATTTTTTGTATCGCTCATAGTATTTCTAAATTTGGAGGCTAATATATTACTTATTCTTTACTGTCAACTAGGCAACTTTCAAAAATTACTGAAAGTTTTAAATTAGCAGATTTAACTTGCTGTGGGATTATACTTTCTTCTGTAAATCCCGGAATAGTATTGATTTCAAGAATGTATGGTTTTTCATTCATAATTATATAGTCAATACGACAAATCCCACTTAACTCCATTGCTTTGTAGATGTCAGTTGTTAGTTTTTGTACTTCAATAGTTAGTTTTTTACTAATTCTGGCAGGGGTTATTTCTTGAGATTTTCCTTCATATTTAGCTTGATAATCAAAGAATTCATTTTCAGTTACTATTTCAGTGATGGGTAGCGCTTGGATATTATTTTGATTAGTATAAACACCACAGCTTATTTCAATTCCATCAATAAATTGCTCAATGAGTACTTTATTGTCATGCTGCAGAGCACTATTAATTGCTTTTGTTAAATCTTCTTTTTTCTTTACTTTTGAAATCCCAAAACTTGACCCTGCTCCATTTGGCTTTACAAAACAGGGTAATTTAACACGATCAATAATTTCTTGTTCAACAATGTTGTTTTCCTTTTTATATAAAAAGGAGGTAGCACAATTAAATCCTAATTCTTTTAGTTTCTTATTGCATTCATATTTGTTAAAAGTTAAAGCTGAAACCTTAGCATTACAGGATGTATAAGGAATGTTTAAGTTATCAAAATAAGGTTGAATTAATCCGTTTTCAGCAGGACTTCCGTGCAGTGCCATGAATATAGCATCAAAAGAAATGCGTTTATTCTCTACTTCAAAAGTAAAATTGCTTTTATCTACTTCAATTTTTATTTTTTTAATAAGGACAGTGAATTTATCATCTTTAAGATGAATAATATAGCCTTTAAATAATTCAGGATTTAAATGTTGTAGTACAGTGTTAGCACTTAGGATAGAAATATCATATTCAGCAGAATCGCCACCCGTTAAAATTGCAATATTTTTCATCTTATATATTTTAAAACAAAATAACAAAATATTTATTGTTTATCAAACTCCTTTACTTGCATAATTTTTATATTTGTAATTCGTTATTCAATATGAAATACAAGATTTAGATGCTAGCTTTTCTTAAAGATAAAAGTTTTTACAAACACACTTTACTTGCCCTAATTACTTTAGTGTTGTTATTTATTTGTTGGTTAAAATATTTGGATTATTATACACTACATAATAAATATATTCAGGTTCCTGATTTTAATAATTTACCAATTTCAGCTTTGGATTCTATGGTTGAAGCAAATGATATTCGCTATGTAATTATTGATTCTATTTTTGATAAAAGTAAAGAAAAAGGAATTGTTGTTAAGCAAGATCCATCTCCCTTAACTAATGTAAAACGAAATAGAAAAATTTATTTAATAATTAATTCTTTGCAGTCAAGGAAAGTGAAATTTCCTGATATTTATGATTTGTCATTACGACAAGCCATAAAAAAATTGAATAAAAAAGGATTGGAAGTAGGGGCATTGGAATACCGAGCTGATATTGCAACTAATAAAGTATTAGATTATAAAATAAACGGTATAAAAATTAAAATTGGACAAGAGTTGTATTATGGTACAATTGTTGATTTAGTAATCGGTAAGGGTTTAAGTAAACAAAGTGTAATTGTGCCTAATTTAGTTGGATTGACTAGAATAGAGGCAAATATTGTATTAAAATCAACGTCTTTAAATATTGGTTCTGAAATTTTTAAACCTTCTGTTATTGATTCTTCTTCTGCTGTAATATATAAGCAATTTCCATTAGGAGATGATGATAATACTTTGAATATCGGTTCAGTAATTGATCTGTTTTTTCAAAAAAATAAAACAACTGATTTATAATGAGGATTCTTTTACTTATAGCTATTCTATTCTGCTCTCCTATATTAAATGGACAAGAGGTGCTTTCTGCTTTAGTAAGCAATCCCATTTTAATTGGTAAAAAGCTATTTGTCAATAAAAATAAGAGTGCAATCACTTTACCTTTTTTTGATGACTTTTCTTATAATTCCCCTGTTGCTAATATTAATTTGTGGCAGAAAAGCAGTGTTTTTGTAAATAGAACTTATCCTATTAATCCTGTTTCTATTGGTGTTGCAACTTTTGATGGTTTAGATGAATATGGTTTTGCTAGAAATTTTTTTCAAGCTACTCCTTCTGCTCCTTCTGATACTCTTTTGTCACAGGAAATTGATTTGTTAGCAGTTGATACTGCTTATTTGATGTTCTATTTTCAGGGTAAAGGAATAGGAGATTCTCCACAACTTAATGATTCTTTAGTTCTTGAATTTTTTAGCAATACATTAGTATGGGAACAAGTTTGGTTTTCTTTTGGACAATCAATGCAAGAATTTGAAAAAGTAATTCAGATTATAAATGAACCGAAATTTTTGCACAATGCATTTCAATTCAGGTTTAGAAATTATGCTACAATTTCAGGTAATTTTGACCATTGGCACATTGATTATGTAAAAGTTGATGAGTTTTTAAATCCAAACGATACAATAAAATTAAATGATGTTGCTTTTGTGTCTGCTGCTCCTTCATTTTTAAAAACGTATGAGCAAATGCCTTGGACACATTTTAAGAATAATGAGTTATCTGAAATGAATGATACAGCTGCTATTTTCTTAAGAAATAATGGAGCTGGGATTAATGTTGATTATCAATATAATATTTATGAAAATAATACTGTAATTGCTCATTACCCAACTTTAGGTGTAAGCAGAAACGCGAGTATTTTTGATTATGATTCCATTGGAAATTTTGAGTATAGAAATCCGCCAATTACAGTAAACTCTTCTGTTTTTACTTCTTTGTTTCCTGATAGTGTTTCTTTTAAAGTGCAACACATTATCAGTACAGGTATTGATGACAATAAATGGAACGACACTCTTTGTTATATTCAGCAGTTTAACTCAAGTTTTGCCTATGATGATGGAGTTGCTGAATCAGCTTACGGAATTAATACAAGTGGTGCTAAGTTAGCGTATCAATTTAAGTTAAACCGTCCTGATACGCTAAGGGCTATTGAAATGTATTTTCCTCAAATGTTAGATTCAGTAAATCATATTCCATTTTACCTTACAGTTTGGAATAATAATGCTGGTCAGCCTGGCTCAATTTTACATCAGCAAGAAGTTTATCCTAATCATACTGAAAATGGTGAATTTCATTATTATTACATGGATTCTCTTTTTCAAATGATTGGTACTTTTTATGTAGGTTGGGAGCAAACTACTAATGATTTATTAAATATTGGATTGGATAAAAATAAATCAGCAAATCAATTTATGTTTTATAATATTGGTTCAGGTTGGACTAATTCATCCTATCCAGGTTCTTGGATGATTCGTCCTATAGTTAGTATGGATGAAATCATCTTAACACAAGAAGAAATGAAAATGGATAATTTTAAGCTTTTTCCTAATCCTGCAAATCAGTATTTAAATATTCTTTTGAGTACAATAGATAATGTAATTTTAATTTATAATCTGCAAGGTGAATTAGTGAAAAACAGTTTTGTTTCTACTACTTATTGTAAGCTAAATATTACTGATTTATCATCCGGAATGTATGTTGTAGAAGTGAAAAATAATAAAGGTAGGAATTTTCAAAAATTTATAATTGAATAAAATGGGAGAGGGTAAAGAGTTTGAACACTATAAATTTGTTGCTGACAAAGGTCAAAATCCTTTAAGAGTGGATAGATATTTACAAAATTTTGTTGAGTTTTCAACTCGATCAAAGATTCAACAAGCTGTAAAAGCAGGTAGTGTAAGGGTTAATGATTTGGTTGTGAAGTCCAACTATAAAGTGAAAGGGAATGATGTTGTGACGGTCGTGTATGATTTTCCTCAGCAAAAAAACGAATTATTACCTCAAGATATTCCAATTAATATTATGTATGAGGATAATGATTTATTAATTGTAAATAAGGAAGCAGGTATGGTTGTTCATCCTGGATTTGGAAATTATGATGGAACTCTTGTAAATGCTTTAGCTTTTCATTTTCAGAATTTACCTAATATGGGAGAAGAGGATAGACCTGGTTTAGTGCATAGGATCGATAAGAATACTTCTGGAATTTTAGTGATTGCCAAAACTGAAAGAAGTATGACTATTTTGGCTAAAAAGTTTGAAGATAGAGATTTGAATAGAAAATATATTGCATTAGTTTGGGGTGATGTGAAGCAGGATGAAGGAACTATAACTGGACATATTGGTCGGAGTTTAAAAAACAGAAAAATAATGGATGTCTTTCCTGATGGAGAATATGGAAAGCATGCTGTTTCTCACTATAAAGTGCTTGAACGATTTGGTTATACAACTTTAATTGAGTGTAAACTAGAAACAGGTAGAACACATCAGATTAGAGCCCATTTTAAATTTATTGGACATCCGCTTTTCAATGATGAAGAATATGGAGGTGATCGTATTTTAAAAGGAACAACTTTCACAAAATACAAGCAGTTTGTACATAATTGTTTTAAAATCTGTGATAGACAAGCTTTACATGCAAAATCCTTAGGATTTGCACATCCTATAACTAATAAGGAAGTTTTATTTGATTCTGACTTAGCAGAGGATATGAAGCTGCTAATTGAAAAATGGCGTAAATATGCCAATCATCAACAGCTTTAAAGTTTAATATTCTTTAATCGTATTGTAAACAGTATCTCTTTCTATTGGTGTTCGGCCAACTGCTTTAATTAAAGCTACAATTTCCTCAGTACTCATTGTTGGGTTTTGGTCTTCTACTCCTGCCATAGAGTAAATTTTAGTAGTATCATCAATTGTTCCATCAATATCATCAACTCCAAAAGCCAATAAGTTTTGTGTAGTTCTTTTTCCAATCATTGGCCAATAGGCCTTTAAGTGATTGAAGTTGTCCATAAAAATTCTTGCAAAGGCATATAGCCTTATGTCATCAACAACATTAACTTCCTTTATGTGTGACATTTGGTTATTTCCATTACGGTATTTCAAAGGAATAAAAGTGTTGAAACCATTCGTTTTATCTTGCAGATTTCTTAAGCGACTCATATGGTCAACAATATGTTTAGGTTCTTCAATATGTCCATATAGGATTGTTGCATTGGAAGGCATTCCTAAGTTGTGAGCCGCTTCATGTATTGCTAACCATTGTTCGGCCGTACATTTATCTTTACAGATTATATTTCTTACCTCTTCATCAAAAATTTCGGCACCACCTCCAGGTAATGAACCTTGTCCTGCTTCTTTTAGCATTGATAATCCTTCACTATAACTTACTTTAGCTTTTCGACACATGTATTCTAACTCTACAGCAGTAAATGCTTTTACATGTATGTCAGGGCGTAATGCTTTTATCTTTTTTATAAGTTCAATAAAATAATGCAAGCCCATTTTTGGGTGAACTCCCCCTACAAGGTGAACTTCAGTAATCTCTTTTCCTTCATATTTTTGTAAGATTTCAACCATTTCATCAATAGTGTACTCCCAAGCTTCTGATTTTTTACTTAATAACCTTGAGTAAGAACAAAACTTACAATCAAAAACACAAATATTAGTAGGTTCAATATGAATGTTTTTATTGAAGTAAGTATGGTTTCCATTTTTTGTTTCTCGAATAGCATTTGCTAGTGTTCCTAAAAGAGAAATTGAAGCCTCATTATAAAGCTTAATTCCTTCTGCTTCACTTATTCTTTCTTGATTAATTATTTTCTTAACAATTGGTTTTAACCCACTAGTCAACTGTTCAATAATTAGGTTAGTTTTTAGCATTATTTAGTAAAAATAATTTTTTCAATATGTGTTCCTTTATCAGTGCTGATATTGATAAAATAAACTCCACTTTCGTAGGATGATAAATCAATGGTATTTGCTAAAAAATCTTTAGTAAATAATAATTCTTTACCAATAATATTTGTAATACTTAAGGTATTGATTTTATCAGCTGAAACAATATTCAATTTTCCAAGAGTTGGGTTAGGGTAAATGTTTAGGTTTTCTAACTGATAATTGTTTAATCCTGTTCCAACTGACCCATCACAATTCATGTTTACAGTTGAGTTTTTTAATGATGAACGATAACCATTTAAAGTAGCATTTATTACATTGATTTGATCATCAGTAAACATCCATGCGGTTGATGCGTAGGACATAAAGTTTTCATCCATATCTAAAACGTCATTAGTAAATATATTTGAATATGATAAATCATTACAAGTATTGTTGTTAGTGTTTGCTGTAACATTTCCAAAGTAAATATCTTTTGTAGCGGGAGTATCATCAACATAGCCTCCCCAACTATTATTGTCATTATCGCAGCATATTAAATTTCCTTGAGCATCAGCATCTTCACAAAAAGTATGCATTAATCCTAAATAATGACCTATTTCATGCGTTGCAGTTCTTCCATCACTACTTGATGATGCGCCTCCAATAGTTCCAAAATACTGAAAGTCAATTACTAATCCATCTTTCCAAGCATTCCATGATTGTAATCCTGGCAAGTAAGCGTATCCTAAAGTAATACCACCTCCACTTGAATTAGAAAGATTACATACCCATATATTTAAGTATTTAGAAGGGTCCCATGCATCCATTCCTCCATTAACAGTTCTTTTCATTGCATTGGCTTCAAAGCTATCATCTGCATCCCAATCAGCTATAGTTGTTGAAGTACGAATAATTCCATTTGTTGGATTTCCGCTAGGATCACTAGTCGCTAGGCAAAACTTCATATCAGGATTTCCCCAATAATTTAAGAATGTATTTCTTGGCGGGTTTAGATATTCAGGATTTGTTTTACTATAGTCTTCATTTAATATTTTTAGGGCATCTTCAATTTGATCATTAGAAATATTTGTTCCAATGCCTATATTTGAATGAGTGTTTTTATGAATAATATGAATTACAACTGGAATGTTAATAGTTGTCTTTTCTGAATTATTAGCTTTAATCCAAGCAATATTTTCGGTAATTGCATTTGCTCTTCCTTTTGCATAATCAGGATTGCTAATAAGTTCCTGCTTAACAAGACGAGTGGTTATACATTTTTTTATATTTACTTGCCCACTCATTACAATTGAAGTAAGTACTAGTAGTGATAATATTGCTATTTTTTTCATTTATTTCTTGGTTTTATAAGTGCTGCAAATATAATTTTTTGCATTAATTTTTATTGGTTTATTGGGTAATAAATTCATGATCAGTTAGGGTTTTTAAATAGGCAACTAAATCTTTTTTTTCTTGGTTAGACAATTGCAAACCAACACCTAATTTTTTCATTAATGGATCTACAGTTGTTGAATATTTTCCTCCAGAATCATAATGTTCAACTACTTCTTCTAAAGTGGCGAACCTTCCATCATGCATATAGGGAGCAGTCATCTCAACATTTCTTAAAGTAGGTGTTTTAAATTTACCATTATCTGAAGGGTTTGATGTTGCTTTTGCTCGTCCAATGTCAATAAAAGGTTCTATATCCAATCCGTTATTATGAAACAGATTATCCATAAACATATTTGTGCTATGACAATGAAAGCAATCTCCTTTTTCTGTGTTAAATATAGCATATCCATTTAATTCTGAAATAGTAAGTTGTTCTTCATTTTTCAGATACCTGTCAAGTTTACTATCTGTAGAGATAAGGGTTCTTTCGAATTGAGCAATTGCTTTTACTATATGATTTGAATCAATATAATTAATGTTAAAAGCCTGCTTAAATAGAAAAGGATAATCACTATGGGAATTCAGTTCTAGTTCTACATTCATCCAAGTATTATGCATTTCAATAGAGTTGGTAACTGGTTCAAATGCTTGCTCTTCTAAAGTTAAAGAGCTGCCATCCCAATTAAAACTTGTATTCCAACCTAGATTTATTAATGCAGATGCGTTTCTATTGCCTTGAATATTATCAATTCCTGTGCTAAATTGATTAGGGTCTGAAAAAGAAAAATTTTGTTGATGACAATTTATACAGGCTTGAGTGTTATCGGCGCTTAGTATTGGATCCTTAAATAGTTTTTCTCCTAAAGCAATTCCCTCAACTGTCATTGGATTGTCGGATGGAATTTTCATGTCAGGAAATCCGTATGGAGTTTCAATAACATATGGGGTAGTACTAAAATAGTTGCAACTTTGATCTTCAGTTATCGCATTTGGATTATAATTTATGGCAATATTATCAGTACATCCACTAATAGGTGCTAAATCTTTTTTGCAAGAAATAATTAAAATTGCACCTAATAGAAGATACATCAGACTTTTCATATTTAATTATCTACAGTAACTGAGAAGACATCTGTGATTCCATTCATTTGAATATTCATTTGCATCATCATATTCATCATTATTCCCATCCCATAACTAGAAAATTCTATCTGGTTTGGGGAGTTGTACCAATTGTTTATCTCCATGTTTATATTTACAGATACGTCACCTAAATCATTATCTACTGTTAAAGAAATGTTCTCTACATGATTAAATGAATAATCAGCTCCCATAGTACCTCCTGTATGTGTATTATAGAATGTTGAATCATTATTATAAGCTCCTTCAAGTTTCATGTAATGATATCCTCCTCCATTTGGTTCTGGCCAAAACATTGTTGTATGAAAATCGTCATTTACATATTTGTTAGAAATATTTTTAGCAGTATCAAGCCCCATGTCAAATGAAATTGATGTATAATTATTATTAGGAACTTCATTGTAGGTAAGGCTAAAAGTTGATTCATCTGAAATGTCAATAAAATGAACCTCATCTAATAATAAACTGCTACCATTTTCTGAATGCAAAGTAATGTCAGATATAAGGTATTTTAGAGTCTGAATATCATAATTTTCCCCAGCTTCATTAGTGTAAATCATACTATTAGTCATTAATTCTGAAGCATCAACTGTATGAGTAAAATTGATAGTCATATCTGTTGCTATAGCTTTGTCTTTATCACAAGATGTAAATAGGAAAGCTATTGCTGAAATAAGTGTAAGTGTCTTTTTCATTTTTATTTAATATTATTATTATTCGCAAATTTAGGAATTTTTAAGAATATAAAATTGTTTCCACTCATACAATAAATACTAATCTTATGTATTCAAATATTGATGATAAATTCCATGTGCCAGTATTGTTATTTTTAAAACTAAATATTCATCTTTGCTTTTCATGTTTAGTCCCTTAAAATATATTGATGTTATTTTGCCTTTACCACTTAAAGGTACATTTACATATAGTACTGACCAAGAGAACTTATTAGTTGGGCAAAGGGTAGTAGTTCAGTTTGGGGTGCGAAAATTGTATGCTGCTATTATAAAACAGGTGCACGATAGAAAACCAATTGAGTATGAAGCAAAGCCTCTTTTGGCTATTTTGGATGAACCTCCTGTTGTAAATAGTATTCAGCTTAAATTTTGGGATTGGATAGCTTCCTATTATATGTGTAACTTGGGGGATGTAATGCATGCAGCTTTACCTTCTTCCTTAAAGTTGGCTAGTGAATCCAAGGTGATAGTACATCCTGATTTTGATGGAGACATTGAGTACTTGAAACCAGAAGAGAATTTGCTATTGAATGCACTTAGTCATCAAGAAGAGTTAAACATAGCTGACATAGCTAAGCTGATTCCTGTTAAAAATATTTTTTCCTTTATTAATGAACTAATCCGTAAGGAAGTGGTGCAAATAAAAGAGGATTTCCACGATAAGTACAAAGAAAAAAAAGTTAAAATAGTCCGCTTTATAACGAGTGATGAATTATTAGAAAATATAAAATTAAGTACTAAGCAGTTGGAATTTGTTAAAGCTTTTCGGCAGTTAAGTAAAGGAAATCCTAATAAAAAATTGATAGTTGCTGACTTGTTAAAAAAAGTAGGATTCAGTAGAGCTATTTTTAATGCTTTAGTGAAAAAAGAAATCTTTATAATTGAGCAAGAAGGGATAAGTCGTTTGTTAAAATCGAGCCAGGAATTAATTGAAGATAAACAGTTGGCGGACTTTCAGCAAAAAGCCCTGGAAGAAATCCAGTTAGCTTTTAATGAAAAGGAAGTATGTCTTTTGCATGGTGTTACCTCATCCGGAAAAACAGAACTATATATAAAGTTAATTGAAAAGCAATTGAAAAAAGGGAAGCAGGTATTGTATTTGTTACCTGAAATTGCTTTGACTACCCAAATCATTAAGCGTTTGCAAAAGCATTTTGGGAACAAAGTTGGAATTACTCATTCTCATTTGAATAATGCGGAGCGAGTAGAAGTTTGGAAAGCAGTACAGGAAAAGGATAAGAAAAAAACACAATATCCGATTATGTTGGGAGCTAGGTCAGCATTATTTTTACCTTTTAATAATTTAGGGCTTATAATTGTGGATGAGGAACATGATTCTTCCTTCAAACAACACCAACCTGCACCAAGATATCATGCTAGGGATGCAGCTATTTATTTGGCTCATTTGCATAAAGCAAAAGTATTGTTGGGTTCCGCTACACCTTGTGTGGAGAGCTATTATAATGTCAAAACAGGAAAATATGCTTTAGTGGAAATGCATACGCGTTTTGCTGGTATTGCTCTGCCAAAAATCCAAACGATAGATATACGAAAAGCCCATCTTAAGAAACAGATGACACAGCAGTTTGCACCCAAAATGCTAAGTGCTATTACCGAAACTTTAGAAGCAGGAAAGCAAGTTATTTTATTTCAGAATAGGAGAGGGTATTCGCCAGTGCTTAGTTGTGGGACTTGTGCTTACACACCTAATTGTAACGCTTGTGATGTTAGCCTGACTTATCATAAATGGAACAATCAGTTAAAGTGTCACTACTGCGGATATACTGAACAGGTGCCAGAGTTTTGCCCTAGCTGCAGCGCTAAGGATTTTAGTGACAAGGGTTTTGGTACTGAGCAGATTGAAGAAAGTTTGAAAGAATTGCTACCCACTTATGTAACTAAGCGTATGGATTATGATACTACAAGGGGAAAAAATGCACATCAGCAGATAATTACTGATTTTGAACAGGGTAGGATAGATATATTAGTAGGAACACAAATGGTTACTAAGGGTTTGGATTTTGATAATGTTGCTTTGGTTGGGATATTGAATGCAGATAGTATGTTGCATTTTCCTAATTTTAGAGCTTACGAAAGAGCTTTTCAGCTAATGATGCAAGTTGCTGGTAGAGCTGGGCGAAAAGGACAACAAGGACAGGTATTAGTACAAACTTATGATGAAGAACATGAAATGTTTGGGTTGCTAAAAGCAAATGATTATACTAGTTTTATTCGTCAGCAAGTTCAGGAAAGAAAACTCTTTTCTTATCCGCCTTACAACCGTTTGATTGGGATTACTTTAAAACATAAAAACCAAAGAAAATTGGATGAATCAGCTACCGCTTTAGTGGGTTTAATGCGCAAGAGTTTTGGCACTAGAGTTTTAGGGCCAGAATATCCTTCTATTTCTAGGATTCGGAATTATTACCACAAGAATGTATTGTTAAAAATAGAGCATGAGGCTTCA
>JACKQG010002015.1_pt1 | contig 27222 bp, 20 predicted proteins | sample 8237621 | NCBI WGS metagenome assembly JACKQG01 (sample SAMN15677084, study PRJNA649215) | marine metagenome | biome: marine; feature: Black Sea; material: saline water; isolation source: suspended particulate matter (SPM) from the Black Sea western gyre | collected 2013-06-09/2013-06-10 | depth... | reverse complement strand
CAATTTCTAACATCTAACTTCCATCTTCTACATCAATGACCACTACCTACGCAGAATTTACATTACCCAAAAGAAAACCAAGCGACCGCCGCGGCCCAGTCAGGTGGATCTTCTCGCACACGTTACGTTACTGGCAACTGAATATTGTGATGATCATTGGGGCGATTGGAAATGCTAGTTTAGCCTCGGTTGTGCCGATCTATGTTGGACGAGCATTAGATTTGATTACGACGAATCAGGCCACTGCCAACGCGCTGTTCCAAATTTCCCTGGTGATTGCCATCACGCAAGTTGTGCGCGGCGTGCTGCAGTTTGGGCGCAACTTTGGGGCCGAATTGATTGCCCAAAATGTAGAACGTAATATTCGTGATGAACTCTATGTCAGCCTGCTGGGCAAGAGCATGACATTCCATAATTTGCAGCCAGTTGGGGACACGATGGCCCGAGCCACCAATGACGTGCGTGAGATCAATTTCATGTTTAGCCCTGGGATCAATCTGGTCGTCGGGTCAGCCAATTTCATGATTATGCCCCTGATCTTTGCCCCGCAATACCACCCGGCACTGATTGCGGCGCCGTTATTTTTCACCATTACATACGTTATAGCATTGTGGCAGTATCTGCACGAGTTATCGCCGATCAGCGATGGTGTTAGGAGTGCTTTTGGTAGTTTGAATACACGCCTGGCCGAAGCCCTTGATGGCATCGAGACTGTAAAAGGTATGTCGCAGGAGCAACAGGAAATTGAACTCTTTCAAGGAAACGCACGCAGTTTTCGTGATTACTTCGTCAAACAAGGCGATGTAGAAGCCCGCTTCGTTCCCTTCCTGTTGATGGGTATTGCTCAGGCGGGCGGACTCTTCCATTCCATCTGGCTCTATCAACAAGGATTGATCAATCTTGGGGATATTGCTGCTTATTTTGGGCTGTTATTGTTATTGGGGTTTCCCACTTTTGTCTCTTTGTTCGCCTATTCTCAAGTGTCAATGGGCATAGCGGGTGCACGCCGTATCTTAGAGCTGATTAACCGAGAAACTGATCTGGATCAAAACCTTGAAGGAACATCGGACACCATTCAGGGTCAGGTCGAATTTAAAGATGTCTCCTTTGCCTACGAAACAGGTGAGACAGCCATTGGCGGAATCAGCATCACTGCAAAACCTGGGCAAACCATCGCTCTTGTCGGACAGACAGGTTCTGGCAAAACAACCCTGGCCAAGATGATCAACCGCACCTACGATGTTAGTCAGGGGCAGGTTTTGGTAGATGGCGTCGATGTGCGTGATTGGAACTTGGAAGATCTGCGCCAGAAGATATCGATTATCGAACAAGATATTTTCTTGTTCTCACGAACGATTGCAGAGAATATTGCCTTTGGCAAACCTGATGCAGCAAGTGTTGAAATCAGAGACGCGGCAAAAGCTGCCCAGGCGCATGAATTTATCACCACCTTCAAAGATGGCTATGAAACTGTCATCGGGGAGCGTGGGGTTACCCTCTCAGGCGGGCAGCGGCAGCGCCTGGCCTTGGCCAGAGCCTTTCTTACCGACCCGCGCATTCTTGTACTCGATGATTCTACGAGCGCCATAGACAGCGCAACGGAAGATATGATCCAACGTGCCATTTATGCCGCAGCCAAAGGCCGCACAACATTTATCATTACGCATCGTTTATCGCAGATCCGTTGGGCGGATTTGATTGTCGTACTTCGCCAGGGGCGCATCGCTGCCATCGGGAGTCACGAAGAACTGCTGGCTTCATCGGAAGCATACCGCCAGATTTTTTCTGAAAATGAACTTTAATGAGTGGCAATAGATTGACCATTATTGCCTACAATTACCTGCCTCTAACCTTTAATTTCCTATGGGATTCTTTTCTGGATTAGCCACCGAAGCATACGACCGACATTATTCCGACCGCGAACTCACCTTGCGGATTTGGACATATTTCCTACCCTACAAAGGGCGCTTATTCTGGGTGATCTTCCTGCTATTGAATATTGCTGCCTCTGCCGCTGCAGTGCCGATAATGGTTTCTCGCGGCGTTGATATCCTGGCCGAATCGCCCAACGATAGCTGGTTAATTTTCTTGTCTATTGCGGTTTTGGTGGCAGGTATTTTTACCTGGGCTACCAATTGGGTGCGCCGACGTTTACTGGCTCGGATTGTTGGTGATGTGGTTTATGACATTCGCAGTGACGCCTTTGCTGCTTCGGCAGGTCATGATCTCTCATTCTATGATGAATTCTCTTCGGGAAAAATCGTCTCGCGCATAACTTCAGACACACGCGAATTTGGCCAGCTCGTCACGTTGATCACCGACTTGGTTTCCCAATTTGGGCAGGCGCTCATTTTGGGTGGGGTGTTGATCAGCATATCCTGGCAGCTATCGCTCTACGTATTTGGCTTTTTGCCGATATTATTTTTTGCGTCAAAAGGATTCCGAGCATTAGCCCGTACCGTCACGCGCAAGGGGATGCGCGCCATGGCCAATGTCAACGCCGCCATAAAGGAAACTGTCAGCGGCATTGCGGTTGCCAAGAACTTCCGTCAGGAAGGCACCATTTTCAATGATTTTGATGATGCCAATCAAACGTCCTTTAAAGTCAATGTGCAGCGCGGGATGATCCTTTCATTGGTATTTCCGTCTCTAAATGCCTTGGGCGGAATTGCTACAGCGGTATTAGTTTATGCCGGCGGACTTAACGCAACTCAGGGTGGTGTGACCGTTGGTGCCTGGTTCTTATTCCTGATGGGTTTAGATCGCTTCTTTTTTCCTGTTCTGAACCTTTCCGCATTTTGGGCTCAGGTGCAATCGGGTCTTTCGGCAGCAGAGCGTGCCTTTGCACTTATTGATGCTGAGTCTGCGGTTGTGCAGGTTGCTGATAATTATGTGCCGCAATTGAAGGGCGACATACGCTTCGAAAATGTCTGCTTCCGTTACACTGAACAAGAGCAAGTTTTAGACGATTTTAACTTACAAATTAATCCTGGTGAGAGTGTGGCTTTGGTTGGGCACACTGGGGCTGGAAAATCTTCAATTGCAAAACTGATTGCCCGATTCTATGAATTTGACGAGGGGAGCATCTTTATTGATGGGCAGGATATCCGCTCATTTGATCTGCACCAGTATCGCAACCAGTTGGGAATCGTTTCTCAAATCCCATTCTTGTTCTCTGGCACTGTAGCCGAGAATATTTGTTATGCCTGCGCCAATGTGAATTCTTCAGATATGGAACATACGGCAAGGCAAATTGGCGATGGCGCATGGTTAGATTCGCTGTCCAATGGATTATATTCGCAAGTCGGGGAGCGTGGTGGACGCCTCTCTATGGGGCAGCGGCAACTCGTTTCTTTGTTACGCGTGCTCCTGCACCACCCAGCAATTTTTATTCTCGATGAGGCTACTGCTAGTATTGACCCCTTTACAGAATGGCAAATTCAACAAGCCCTGCACTTAATTCTCAAGAACAGCACCAGTATTCTCATTGCACACCGACTATCTACTGTTAAAGCAGCTGATCGCATTCTGGTGCTTGAAGATGGGCGCATCATTGAAGAAGGCGATCACGATATGTTGATGGAGGCAGGCGGACACTATGCCAATCTGTACAACACTTATTTCCGACACCAGAGTCTGGCTTATGTCGAGCAGTCACGTGAAGTATTCGCTTCATCGACTGATTGATCAGATGATAGAAATTTCTTCCTGCTGAACATTCGCAAGAGCCATTGACGCCCCTCGAAAGCGCTCATACAATTTAGTTATGACCTCGATCTCTCCTTTTCAGCCCCCCGACAGTGAAAATAGACGAACACGCATCGTTCAAATTGTTATTGCGTTGTACCAACTTGTGGCGCTCCTTGCCTTGGGCTTGATGATCCTTTTCGCTTTCCAGTGGAATCGCACTCCCTTTATTGGCGCATTCATTGAGCATAGCCTGTTATTTAATGCCATCGAACCGATTAGCAATGAAACTTGGGTAGCCCGAGATGCGGGTTTTGACTTTGGAGATCAGGTTAAGACATTACAGGGAGAATCTATTGAGAGTGTCGATGATTTTGTCGGGGTGCTGCGATCTCACAAAGTTGGAGATCAAGTTGAAATCACGGCAATCACCCCCGAGGGAGAAGAAAAATCTTCCATCATTGCTTTGCAAAAATTCCCCACTCTGGATCTGATCGCTTTTATGGTAATCCCTTGGGTAATTGGTGTGGTTTATCTGGGTAGCGGCCTTTGGGTGTTCAGCTTGCGCCATGGTGATGCATCCGGACGAATCTTTGCCTTGTTTTGTGCTTCTGTAGCCATCGCCAGCGCCACCCTTTTTGATGTCAACACAACCAATAATTTGACCCATTTGTGGACGATCAATCTTGGCATTGCTGCTGGATCGATTTTCAACCTGGCGTTCATTTTTCCGCAAGAGTCTGTTCGCATCAAGCGCTGGAGATACTCTTATTGGATTGGCTATATCCTCGCATTTGCTCTATTGGTTTTTACACTACCAACATTGTTTGATGTGGCTCGCCCTCAGGTATATATACCATTATGGCGTTTGCAATATATTTTATTAGGAGGTTGCGCGGTTTTCTTTTTGGGCGTAACTGCATATCGAAGGCTCACTGCCAAGTCTCCACTTGTGCAGCAGCAAGGACGAATAGTTCTGATTGGGGCTTTCCTGGCATTTTCACCAATAACTGTATGGTTCTTTGTTACGGCAAACCGCCCGGAAATCTCATTTTCCCCATACTTTTTGTTGCCATTGGCGATCTTCCCTTTAGCAGTTGCATATGCGATCTTGCGGTATCGACTGTTAAATACCGACTATATGCTCAGCAGGATTGTGATATACGCTCTGCTAATGGTCATTACCGTCGGTGGTTATGGATTGATTGTCAGCGGATTGAGTTTGATTTTTACCGATACTCTTGAGCCGAACAACCCCATTGTAGTGGGGGTGCTGGTATTCTTTTTGGCGATTTTCCTCAATCCTTTGAGAATGTATTTGCAGTGGTTGGTAGATAATGTTTTCTTACGTGGTCAAAAGGCGTACCAGGAACGATTGCAGAGGTTTGGCCAAGATCTCAACCCAGCGTTGGAGATTGAAGAAATTGGAAACCTATTACGAAAATTTGTTCAAGAAACTTTAGCCCCAGGCCAGATACATATTTTCTTACCCGATGCGTTGAGCGAATATTATGTGGCCAGTGTTGATGAAGATGGAAAAACAACTACGGATCTAAGATTTGCAACGAGCAGCGCTCTCCCCGCGGTGCTTGATAGCAGCAATACATTCCTTTTTATTGGCAGCGGAATGGAATTTCCATCGGCTTTGCAGCCAGAGCAGGCGCGCATTGCATTGCTAGGTGCGCAAGTATTTATCCCGCTGGCGGGCAGAGAGGCCCAATTGATCGGCTTCATGGCGCTTTCTCCACGGCGTTCGGGTGAGCCTTATACCACAATGGATCTGGATTTTCTGACGTCATTGACTGATCAGGCAACTATCACGGTCGAGCGCGCCCAAGTAATTTCCGTTTTGGAGCGCAGAGTCAACGAAATGAATGTTCTGATGCGCGTGGCTGAAGGGATAAATATCACCCCGCAGTTTGATGATATTTTGGAACTGATTTATGCCCAAACCAATCGCTTGATCCCCATCCGTGATTTTTGGATTTTATTGCACGATGCCAATAGCGATATTTATCTGTATGCGTTTTATTTGAAAGATGATGTCCGCTTATTGGAATTTGAGAACCGAACGTTTGATATTGGTGGCAGTCTCAGCCGGGAAGTGGTGCGTACCCAGAGAGCGATTGTTACAGATGATTTTGAACGAGAAAACCGACTGAGTGGTTTTGCATCCCAGGTTGAAGGGTTGTTTGCCTGGATGGGAGTGCCATTAAATGCAGGTGCTGAAACAATCGGCAGCATCAGTCTGGCCAGCCGTGACCCTACTGTTGTTTATTCGGATGAGCAAGTTAATATGCTGCAGGCTATCGCCGATCAAGCAGCAGGCGCAATAGTCAAAACTCGCTTACTGGACGAAACGGAGCGCCGTGCTCGCCAGTTGAGTCTGCTCAATGATATTGGTCGCAATCTTACGTCGACGTTGGATTTGACCAGCCTGCTAAACCAAATTTTGGAGAACGCAATCGATATTATTGGCTGCGAGGCGGGCACACTCTTTTTGATTGACGATGACACTGATGAGTTGATTTTTGAAGTAGTTGTTGGTCCTGTTGCGGATGAACTAGTTGGTCAGCGATTGGCTCCTGGGACAGGGCATGTGGGTAGAGCAGTATTGACTCACAACCCTGCAATTGTAAATGAAGTCAATCGCACCGAGGAGTGGGCAAGGGTCCCTGATGAAAAAACGGGCTTCCAAACGCGAGATTTGTTGTTGGTTCCCATGGTGGTGAAAGAACGCGTCCTGGGCGTGATTGAAGTGATCAATCGTCGCGATGGGATGGTATTTACGATTGACGATCAGGAATTGCTTACAGCATATACCAGCCAGGCTGCAATTGCCCTCGAGAACGCGCGACTATACACACTAACCGATCAACAGTTGGCTGCCCGTGTAGAAGAGCTATCCGCCATGCAGCGCATCGACCGTGAGTTGAATGCCAGTCTGGATATTCAGCGTGCTATGCGCATTACGTTGGAATGGGCTATGCGCCAATCCGGTGCAGATGCCGGGTTGGTCGGCTCGGTCGAGGAAGATGGACTCCTGATCATGGCTGATCAGGGATATGAGCACGAACTGGAAGCATTTCGGAAGACGACACTGCCTTTCGATATGTTTTCCTCACTGCGCAGCGCGATCGGTGATGCGGATACCCAAATCATCAACCGCTCAGAATTGCAGACCACCAATAATTCTAGTGGTCTTCTGGAAGAAATGCGCTCTCAAATGGTCTACCCCATAAGACGGGAAGATCAAGTCATTGGCGTGCTCTTGCTCGAAAGTATACAGGATGAAGCCTGGGCACCTAATATGCAGGAATTCCTCTCTCGTCTGAGCGATCACGCCGCGATTGCTATCGCGAATGCACAGCTCTTTGGGCAGGTTCAGGCTGCCGATGTCGCCAAGAGCGATTTCATTTCCTTTGTAGCACATGAGCTAAAGACCCCCATGACTTCCATTCGTGGTTACGCCGATTTATTGATGGGCGGTGCCATGGGTGAGATCAATGAAGGGCAAGAAAATTTCTTACAGACCATCCTCAGCAATGTCACTCGAATGGCCACTTTGGTCACGGACCTCAATGATATTTCTCGTATCGAAGCGGGACGTCTGCGTTTGGAATTCGAACCTGTGGATGTCGCCGGGATTGTCAATGAAGTAGCACGCGCTCAGATTCACAGCATTGATGCTAAAGAGCAAACCTTGGAGATAGAGATCCCCGAAAATTTGCAACCAGTTTGGGGTGATCGCATACGTTTGATTCAGATCCTGGTCAATTTAGTCAGCAATGCCAATAAATATTCACAAGAAGGTGGGAAAATCCTGGTTTCGGCAGAGCAGGCCAAAAATCAATGGGACCCTGATGGTGCTGATGAAGTAGTGCGTATCAGCATCAAAGATGATGGCATCGGCATGGCAGAGGAAGATCAGGCGCAGATCTTCTCAAAATTTTTCCGCTCAGACGATCCCAAGGCGCGGGAGTCATCTGGCTCTGGTTTGGGGTTGAATATCACCAAGAATCTAATTGAACTGCAAGGCGGAATGATCTGGTTCGATAGCGAGTATGGGCATGGAACAACTTTTAGTATTACTGTTCCTGTAGCTCAAGTTTGATCTCAATTAAATTTTTTGGTAAGAATGCCAGAAGACACTCTTCTGGCATTTGATCTTAAAGAATAGTATATTTGGGTGATATTTGGTGTGAACCGATATCCGTGAGAATAGTACTGATACCAGAGTACTTTATGGTTTCTAAGAGCCGTTTTTGGATAATTATATTTTTTGGTTTGGGTGTAGGAATTCTGGTCATATTGACATCCAGTTTGACAGGCATCGAATTTATGCCTGGACAGCCGTTCTTCCTATCTGCTGAAGAGCAAAACGCTCCTCTTGAAGATCTCAACTTTAAAACATGGAACTTAGTTGGTTTGTGGAATACCTTTGGGCTGATTCTGCTTTGGGTGATTTTCCCTCTCTCGATCATCTATTTCATTGTTTCTCCGGATGTGCGCAAAGCCGTTATTCGACGAGCTTTAACCTTAGGCCTGACTGCCTATGCCTTCTTCTTATTATTGCGGCAATGTGATGGATTTAACCCAGCGGACATGCTCAATAGCTCAATAGCTGAAGGGGCTATAGATGCTGAGAACGCCATTAGCGCCAATTTTTCTCCAGAAGTTGTCCCCTGGTTCGAGTGGATTGGTTACATTCTTTTCTTTGGGGCGATTGTCTATGCAGTCTGGTTTGGTGTTCGTTGGTGGTCAAAACGAATTTCACCGCTGGAAGAAATAACTGCTGAAGCGAATAAAATTCTGGACGATCTTCATGGTGGCGCTGATCTGAAAGATACGGTGTTGCGCTGTTATGCAGAAATGAGCCGCGTTTTACAACAAAGAAAGGGTATTCGTCGCTCCCAGGCGATGACACCCCGCGAATTCGAAATTGAACTTGTGGGATATAGCCTGCCAAGAGATGATGTACAACAGTTGACGCGTCTTTTTGAGATAGCTCGCTACGGTGATGCGACGCTTGGCGAGCAAGAATATGCTCAGGCACTGGCATGCCTTGAAGCGATAATTGAAGCCAGTGATGGAAAAAGATGAAAAATCGCCTTCTGATTTCTTTTGGGATTAGTTTTGTTCTTGCTCTACTTATGATCAATGTTTGGGGTGATTTAGTGCGTGAGCTGATTTTGCTGCCAATATCCTATCTGATTTGGATTGGCGGACTGCTCTATCGTAGTTTTGATCAACGCGCGCTATGGACGTCACTGATCATCATTATCATGCTTATTTCGTGGGCTAGTTTGAAGTTGAAGCGAAGTGCTGATAAACCTGAAAACGAAAATCTCGATCTCTTTCTCAATCGTATTGAAATATGGAGCAAACGCCTAAAAGATGTTCATCGTGGTACCTATATGCAGTGGCGTCTGGCGCAGCATCTGAGTGGTTTGGTTTTAGACTCTCTCGCCTACCGAGCAGGATTGACCAGAGAGCAAATCGACCAGAAAATTCTATCTGGAACGCTAAATATACCGGATGATATTCAGGCATATTTGCTCGCAGCGCGTGGCTTTGAAGTGGCAGACTCAATGTCTGGGAGGAAATTCTTTTCGTCCGTACCACGCCCCTTAGATTTACCCCCGGAACGGATCGCTGAATTTATAGAAAATTATTTGGCAGTGGGTGAATGAAAGTGACCTGCATCCACGCACACTAATCTAGTTGGAGGTTTCTTGTGACGACGACAATTGCTGATGTCTCTACTGCCAGCAACAAGATTATTTCTGAAATTGAAAACGCTATCGTTGGCAAACGAGCACTTTTGGAACGCATCGTTGCCGCGATCCTGGCTGGTGGCCACGTTTTACTAGAAGATTACCCTGGCTTGGCAAAGACATTGATTGCCAATAGTTTTGCAGATGTTCTGGGTTTGGAATTCAAACGTATTCAATTCACCCCCGATCTTCTTCCCAGTGACATCACGGGGAGTTATATATTCGATCGAGAAAAAGGTGAATTTGTGCTGCGAAAAGGGCCAATTTTTGCCAATATCATTTTAGCTGATGAGATCAATCGCGCCTCCCCTAAGACTCAATCGGCGCTATTGGAAGCAATGCAAGAATACCAGGTCACTTTGGATGGTGAGACGATGCCGCTGCCTCAACCTTTTCTGGTAATTGCCACACAAAACCCCATCGAATACGAAGGTACCTTCCCATTGCCTGAAGCACAGCTTGACCGCTTCCTGATGAAACTATCTGTCGGTTATCCATCCTTGGATGATGAACAGGAGATTCTTAGACGCCGGCGTCAGCGACGAATGGACAAAATTGATCTCAAGCGAGTCACCAGTGCTGAAGAGTTGATCGCAATGCGCCAGATATTAGAGGATATCCATGTCGATGGTGATATCGAAAAATATATCGCCGAGATCGTGCATCACACTCGCAGAGATCAGCGTACGGTTGTAGGTGCCAGCCCGCGCGGCTCGTTGGCTTTACTCAAATTGGCACGTGCCAAGGCGGCTTTAGAAGGACGCTCGTATGTGCTACCTGATGACGTCAAAATTTTTATCAGACCTGGCCTGGCTCATCGCCTGATCTTGAAACCTGATCTGTGGATGAATAAGATGGCTGCAATTGAAGTTTTGGATGTTATTTCCAACATGGTGCCTGTGCCTGTGATCGAAGGGGTTTAATACGTGTGAGCCGCATCCTGTTCCTTAGCATTATCATCTATACACTGATCATCCTGGCGCTTGCATCCGTCAATGGGATCTTGCTGGGTTTAGTATTGCCAGTTCTGCTATATTTGGGTGCTGGCCTGGCATTTGGGTCTGAAGAAGTGAAGTTATCGATTGAGAGAGAAATCGGCCAGGATCGAGCACTACCAGGTGTACCCGTTGACATTATTGTTCGCATTACAAACTTGGGCAACCGATTAGAAAGCCTGTTGCTTTTTGATCAGCCACCCAATGGCTTAGTGTTGGTCGATGGCGAAACCAGCTTAATGACTTCGCTGGGAGCAGGGGAATCGGCAGAATTAGTTTATACAATTCAGGCAAAACGAGGATATTATCGATTTCGAGAAGTTATTGTAGAAACTGCTGATCATTTAGGAATTCGACAGAAAACTGTCAGCCTAAATGCGGGTGGACGCATCTTTGTTCAACCAGTGGTGAAGCCACTCGGGCGTGTAAATATCCGCCCTAGAGGCACGCGCGTTTACTCTGGGTATATCCCAGCGCGTAAAGGTGGGGCTGGGGTTGAATTTTTTGGTGTACGAGAATACCAACAGGGCGACCCCCTAAGATGGATTAATTGGCGCGCAAGTGCACGTCACCGCAACTCTCTCTATATCAACGAATTCGAGCAAGAACGCGTAGCCGATGTAAGTATTATTTTAGATACGCGACGACGAAGTGAAGTCAAAGTCGATGGTGGTAACTCACTATTCGAATGTAGTGTGCAGGCTGCTGCGGCTTTGGCCGAAAGCTTTCTGAGCGATGGTAATCGGGTTGGCCTGCTGCAATATGGCACCCAGCTCGATTGGACTATCCCAGGATACGGCAAGATACAGCGAGAGCGAATCTTACAAAGTTTAGCGCGCTCTAAGCCTGGAGCAAGCATGATTTTCGAAAAATTAGAAAACTTACCCAAACGCTTGTTACCATCAAACTCCCAACTGGTTTTCATTAGCCCACTGCACGATGATGACGTAGACGTTCTTATCCAGCTCCGCGCCCGCGGATACGCCCTTTTGGTCATCAGCCCCGATCCAATAATTTTTGAGATGGAAGGACATGATTCCCAAGACGAGACTGACGCCTTAGCGTCCCGCCTTGCGCGTATTGAGCGTTCATTGATGCTGCACAAATTGCGCCAGGCCGGCATGCAGGTATTAGATTGGGATGTAAATACACCTCTCGATGGTGCGCTGCATGTGACACTCAGCCGCCCAGTTCCGCAAGTGCATTCAATCGAGGTGCTGCAGTGAAATTAGCCGAGCAGTTTTATTTCATGAGCCTGGTCGCTGTAACAATAAGCGTTGGAGTAGGGTATATTGCTTCGGGTTTTTCAGCTTGGGCAATAGCCATTTTTTTATTAGGCGGATTCTGGGCTATAGCATACTTGTGGAAATGGCCTTGGGGAAATTCATTCAGCTTTGCACTTTTTTGTTTGGCGATTGTGTTTGGAGCCTGGGTAGAGGTAAACCAATATTGGCTCATAATCGCAATCATTTCTGCGCTCGCAGCCTGGGATATTGCAAATCTGATCGCGCGCACACGGCGCGTTGCACGGATTGATGATGAAGACAACATAGTGGTGCACCATTTACGACGGTTAGGTGGAGTGCTGGTGATTGGGTTGGTAGTGTGCCTCCTGGCGTTGAACTTGCGCCTAACGCTGACATTCGGTTGGATTTTAATTCTGGGATTTATGATGATCCTGGCTTTGAGTAAGGTGGTCTCGTTTTTGCGCCAGAGATGATGCTCTTAGCGACATGACAAAGTTAGAAAATTGTAATATCCCTGAAAATAGGGTTGGGGGGGGGACGAAGCCCCCCCCAACCCTATTTTCAGGACTTTCCTGCTGCGTGTGCGTAACATGAGTAACTATTCGAAAGGATGTCAGCGATATTAGGACATCCTTTTTTTCTGTCTGCAGAAGATCATACTGTTTTGTGCAAGGGTGATAAATGACAACATTTCCCGTTCTAAGAGTTTTGTATCTTTTGTGATGGTGTACAATCACAATATCCCAATTCACATGGTGAGGTGAGATGATGAACAAGCCGCGAGGACTCAAGCATCGGGAAATCCAACTGGATTTGAATTTGTATCGCGAGGAAGTACCTATCCGAGGACTTTCGGATGTGGCATTAAGCGTAGTCGATGTATGGCCAGATGGGGCGGAAAAAACGATCATGTTAGTGCATGGTTATGCTGGCTGCGCAGAGACATGGGAATACCAGATCAATCACTTTGGGCATCAATACCGCGTGGTGGTGCCCGATTTGCGCGGTCACGGCCAAAGCGATGCACCCTTTACAGAGTACACCATGCCAGAACTGGTTGAAGATATCGACACGATTGCCGATGCCCTCGAATTGCCTGAGAAATTTACATTGGTCGGGCACTCCTTTGGAGGCTCGATTTGCGTCGAGTATGCCACCTCCCACCCCAAACGTTTGGAAAAACTGGTCCTGATTGCCACCGCGGGAGAATATCCCTTACCGCGCAGCGCCTCGCTGCTCTCGCGGGTTCCTGTTGCGATATTTCAGCCCTTCTGGCGTTTTCGTCCACGTTGGAATGCTGAAGTGCATGTCATGAAGCGCATGATGCTCAACAATTTGCGCAAATGGCTCGGCTGGGACCTAATGGGCGATATCGTAACGCCAACCTTAATCATCACAGGTGAACGTGATCGATATTTTCCTCGTTGGGCTTTTGAGAAAGTACGCCAAGCGGTGCCCGGAGCTGAGGTACTTGATGTGGGCGCATCGAAACATAAAGTTCAAGTAGAGCGTCATCAAGCTGTCAACCGCGCCATTGAGCGCTTTGTTCAGGGAGAAGTCCAGGGACGAAATATTTCGTGGCGTCAACAGGATGCCGAAACGCAGTTGCTGAGCACGCGGCCCTGGTTGAAAAGTTATGGAAAATATACCCCTTACACGTGTCCGATCCCGCGGCAGCCGTTGTACAAATTCTTAGAGGCTGCTGCTGACCGCGTGCCCAACAATACGGCTACGGTATTCTATGGCTCGAAGTTGACCTATCGTCAGCTTGATCGTCGGGTAAACCAAATGGCGCACGCTTTACATGGATTGGGCGTGCGGCCTGGCGATCGGGTCATGGTGATCTTGCCCAATATGCCGCAGATGGTGATCGCGTATTATGCCGCACTCAAGATTGGCGGTGTGGTAGTGTTGTCTAACCCCGAAGCCAATGCCGAACAAATCTTGCGCCAGATTCAACAAACCCAGGTGAAGGTTTTGGTGACGCTCCAGGAGTTTGGTGAGTTGGCACTTGAAATTCAAAAACACATCCCGCTCAAATTGGTCTTGGCTGATATTCGCAATGTGTTGACCCCCAGGGTTTATAAACAGCTTTTGGCACGCTGGCAGGCAGCTGGATTTCAGCCTCGACAAGATTTACCTAAGAGTGATTTCGCCTATCTGATGGACCGCTTATTGATGGATGCGCCTCATCACGCCCCAGACTTTCAGGCAAATAGTGAAGATCTTGCGAATATTCTGTTTACCAGCGGCACCACCGACGAGCCCAAAGGTGTCCGTCTGACACATGCTAACCTTGTGGCTAACTCCCTTCAGACCCGACATTGGATACCAGAAATCCAGTATGGTGAAGAAACATTTCTGGCAGTGATCCCCCTTTCTCACAGTTATGGCATGACCACAGCGATGAACATACCGATTGCAATTGCATCGACGATTGTGCTTCTGCCCGTCTTCGAACTGCAACAAGTGCTCGATCATATCAAAGAATTTAAACCGACCATATTTCCGGGGGTTCCCTCGATTTATGCTCTCATCAATCAGGCCCCCAATGTGCGCTCTTATGGATTATCGTCGATCAAAGCATGTATCAGCGGGGCAGCGCCTTTGCCCGTCGAAGTTCAAGAAGCTTTCGAGAAGCTGACCCGCGGCCGGTTAGTGGAGGGTTATGGGCTGACTGAAACCGCGCCAGTGACCCATGCCAATCCACTCACCGATAGCGGGCGTGTCGGTTCGATTGGAATCCCAATTCCAAACACAGATGCGAAAATAGTCGATATTGTCACGGGGGAAGATTTGCCCGCGGGTATGATTGGCGAACTTTTGGTTAAGGGTCCCCAAGTTATGCCTGGGTATTGGCAGACGGATGATTCGGATTCGCCAGAAACTGTGTTAGAAGATGGCTGGCTGCATACCGGCGATGTCGCTGTGATGGATGCTGACGGATTTTTCAAGATCGTTAGTCGTAAGCGAGATACCATCATGGCTGGAGAGTTCAGCGTCTACCCACGCGATGTCGAAGAAGTGCTGTATGAAAATAGCAAAGTGTTGGAAGCCGCAGTAGTAGGGGTTTCTGGTGATGAACGTGGTCAAAAAGTCAAAGCCTTCGTTGTGCCTCGACCCGGCACAAACCTTTCTTCGGATGAGCTGATCGAACTCTGTCGTAGGCGGTTGGATGAGTATGCTGTCCCCTGGGAAATCGAGTTTCGAGAGGAATTACCAAAATCTTTTGTAGGCAAAGTTTTGCGACGCATGTTGGTTGAGGAATAAATGATTTTTCGTCTTGCTCTGATCATTGGATCAATTGTTGTTTCACTATTCGCCGTTATTGGTGGGTTTGTGCTGCTACAACCTGAGTGGGTTTTCTCACATTTGCGTCAGAGCTCCCCCAATGTGCTTTATGCTATCGATACTAGAGAGAAAGTGGTTGCCCTGACCATCGACGATGGCCCCGACTCGGAACATACGACAGGCATTCTGGATACGCTTGCTAATCACGGAGCACATGCTACTTTTTTCTTGATAACTGAAAGAGTGCCTGGGAATGAAGCGCTTGTCCGACGCATTGTTGCCGAGGGGCATGAAATTGGCAATCACATGACCGAAGACGAAGCAAGTATCAACTATCCGATTGATAGATTTGAAGAGGAGTTGCTCGCCGCCGATGAAGTGCTCACACAATTTGGAGATATTCATTGGATGCGCCCGGGATCAGGTTGGTACAGCGATGTTATGCTGGATGTTTTGGATGAGTATGGCTATCGCTGTGCCCTTGGATCGGTTTACCCTTACGACCCCCAGGTTGGTTCTGCCTGGTTTTCAATTCGCTATGTCCTGTGGAAGACAAAACCAGGAGATATCATTGTTTTGCACGATTATCGGTCACGCGGCGAGCGGACAATCAAAGCATTGGAATCAATCTTGCCAGAGTTGAATCGTCGCGGATATCAAGTTGTAACCTTATCTGAACTGGAAAGCATAAGCTCAACGAATCAGTAACGGGTGAATTAAGTTAATTCTCGATAGGTGCTTGAAATGTTTTGGGAAGCCACGATGAATGCCAATGCCCTCAACTGGTTATTGGAACCAGACTCTCCCGGAGTGCGCTATCTTGCGCTGCGTGACCTCGCAGGGTTATCAATCGACGATTCTGAGTTAGATAAAGCGCGACAGGAAGCTCATGAATTTGGCCCCATAGCCAAAATCCTGGACGAGATGGACGATAGCGGGTATTGGGCTGAACCGGGACCGGGCTACAATCCCAAATATCGTGGATCCGTTTGGTCGTTGATCATGCTCTCACAGTTGGGGGCTTCTGCTGATTTGGATGATCGAATCCAACGCGCTTGTGAGTATATGATGGAGAACAGCATTTCCGATAACGGCCAGTTCACAGTCTATGGCACACCATCGACTACGGCGGATTGTTTACAGGGCAATATGTGCGCAGCACTGATAGATTTGGGGTTCAATGACCCGCGCATGCATAAAGCGATTGATTGGTTAGCGCGCAGCGTTACTGGCGAGGGTATTGCCCCTAATACCGATCGAAAAGCCAGTTTGCGCTACTACGCTGGAAAATGCGGACCAGGCTTTCTCTGTGGAGCTAACAACAAATTGCCCTGTGCTTGGGGAGCTATTAAGGTAATGCTGGCATTAAGTAAACTGCCTAAAGAATATCGCAACGATCTCGTTGATGATGCAATTACCCAGGGCGTCGATTTCCTCTTTAGTACTGATCTTGCAGATGCAGAATACCCCTCGGGATGGAATGAAAAACCCAGTGGCAATTGGTGGAAATTTGGCTTCCCCGTTTTTTACATTACCGATTTGTTGCAAAATGTCGCCGTGTTAGTTGATTTAGGCTATGCACGCGACCCGCGACTGAAGCGTTCTCTGGTTTTGATCCGGGATAAACGCGATCAAGATGGTCGTTGGATTTTGGATTATCACTATACAGGTAAAACCTGGATAGATTTCGGGGAAAAAAAGCAGCCTAATAAATGGGTCACCTTGAGAGCATTACGAGTATTAAGCAAAGTCAATTGAAAAAGAAAAAACTCGGTTTCACTCCCCAAGGGCGAACCGAGTTTTTTCTTGGCAAAAGTACCTGGAGTAGGAGTTTTAGAAACGCGATCCGCCGTTATTTCCGCGCTCACGGCTTCCACCATGGGGAATTGGGTGATAGGTTGGTTCTTGGGACGAGTAATCTGGATCTGAGTATGTCTGCTTGGGAGCAGGATTGAACGATCGAGCACCTACTGCACGCCCAACTGGGGAAGAACGCCGATTGCTGGAGACAGGCCTTGATTGAGTTCTATTATTTGCAGGTTTTCGATTTGCGCTCACACGAGATCCGGTGCGGGTAGACCTTCGGTTACTTTGGCTGAATATGCGATCTCCGGCAACAGAAATAGTACCAATAATCAGTACCCGGATCAGCCAAACCATAATGGCCACGAAAATGGGCACCACTTTGAGTAGTGTGCCGCGAGCGACAACGGCATTGCCTAGGGTGTCATGGTTGAGAATTGCAATAGAGACACCCCACCAGGTCAGCATAGCATTCATCATGGCAGCCAGCATCCAGGCCCCAAATAGATACCAAACTTCAGCCGGTTCGTCACGACCCTGCTCGGGGGTGAATAGACGAGCGATACCAGCAAAGTCAATACCACAGAATGCGATCGATAGAATCGTCGCCCAACGGATACCCAGGAATTTTAGATTCCCGAGCACATCAGAGAGAGCGAAGTCCGTGGTGGAATAGTTAAAGACTTCGAAGGCCAGCAAAGCAGTGACAATAAGGGCTCCAAAGATTAGGCCGCGTTGGAGGCGCAGCCGTTTTTGAAAGAGAGATAATTCAGACAACATGCGAAACCTCCTTAGTGAGAGTAGGTAAGTGGATATCATCACTTACCAGGTTAGTAGTTGAGATAATATAGAACAAATGTTCTAATTTGTCAAGGGCAATGATTTTGTCTCACAGGGCAATCGCATTTAGAAATAGCGGCTATGGATGAGAACACGCAAAACATCCTTTTGGGTAGGGAGCCAACCGCGTTGGCGGCTGAATCAGGCTAAACACATCTTATCGAATCCGCCCAACGCGCCTGGCCTGAGCGTGTCGAAGGGGTTGGGCTACTGACCCAGAAAGAATTTTCACAGAGAGAAAATCCATATGCGATTGCCCTATTTTGTCTCATCTTTAGCAATGGAATATTCAAAAACAACGGCTTCCTGACTGGGAAGCCGTTGTTTTGTAAATGATTTAATTTGGAACTAATATCGGGCGGATTTCCAAATCTGCTATGGCATTACGCGTTATGCAACATTTCAATCCCAGGTTCCAGCTACCAATTTAGGTAAGATATTCCCCGCTTTACCCTGTATGGGATAAGTCACTCGTTTAGTGATTAGTGTTTCTATAGGGTTGATCTCCACGACAACGGCATCCGCATCTAATGCCATTATGGGAAGCGATGCGGCGGGCTGAATTAATGTCGATGTGCCGATGCTGAAGAAAAGGTCGCATTTTTGGGAAGCAGCCATAGCTTTGTGTAGATCGTCTAAAGGCAGCGCTTCACCGAACCAAACCACATCTGGCCTGAGCATACCATTACATTTATGGCATCGCGGTGGGGGTGTCTCGGTGGGTTTGAGATCTTTGTATTCGACAATTTCATCACAATCCAAGTCCGTACATCTCGAGCGGAAAATATTGCCGTGCAGTTCTAATACATCCTTGCTGCCGGCCATTTTGTGTAGACCATCTATGTTTTGGGTGATCAATGTGAATTGGGCATTTTGATCGAGGAGTCGCCGTTGCATTTCAGTCAACGCATAGTGGCCATCGTTGGGGTCTTTTTTCTCGATCATCTCACGACGCCAGGTGTACCATTCCCACACTCGCCAGGGGTTCTTTTCGAATGCATAGGGCGTAGCCAGTTCCTCAGGGTTATACTCAGCCCAAATACCAGTCTGGGCTTCCCTGAAAGTGGGCACACCGCTTTCGGCAGAGATACCTGCACCGGTCAGAACCACAACTCGTTTGGCATCTCTCAGCTTGGAAACCAATTCTGGGGCAATCAAAGGAGGTCTCGTATTGTTGATCCAATCCCATATGAAGCTCATATGCCATGCTCCCTGTTGCGAAACTTCTCCCAATAGCGGCGAATGCCTTCTGCGGACATCCAGGCAGGGCTTGCCTTTTCATAGGATTCCAATGCCACTTCAGCGACACCATCAGCAAGTGCACGCTCAGATTCCCAGGCCGCAACTTCACTTTCCAGTGTTTCGATGCTTGGTTTTGTGGGCATGATGTTTTCCATCCAGGCTTCGATCTGATCAAGCCCAGTTCTCACCGCAGCAAGATGTGCCCTCGGATCATCGAAAATGCCAAAGTGCGTGGGAGCAATAAACGAAATCTCTTCTCGGGCTAAACGGTCAATACTCTCGCGCCATTTCTTGATGTGAAATTCCGGTGGTGGCGTAGGGATGCGCAAATGTGCGGGGCCAGGAGAGTACATGCGCACACCGCCAACATCTCCTGTAAAACAGATATCTTCAAAGAGATAAGCCATATGGTGATAAGCGTGACCGGGCGTATCTAGGGCACGGAAGACCAGGTTTTCGATTTCGATCTCGTCGTTATCGTGCAGGATCGAAATTTGCTTTTCGGGGATGGGCAGAAACTCTCCCCAAAGGAAGTCCATTTGATCCCCATAAATCCGTGATGCACTGCGCAGCAATTTTTCGGGATTGATCATATGGGGCGCACCAACGTGGTGAACATGGACGCGTGTACCCTGACGGGCGAACCAACCCGCGGCCCCGGCGTGATCCAGATGAATGTGGCTGACCAACACATCGGTGATATCTCTGGTAGTGAAGCCCTGTATGCCTAAGGCTGATTCTAGCGTTTTGAGCGTGGATCCTGGCCCACACTCAACAAGCACTGCCCCATGGTTGTGGGGGATCAGATAAGCAGCGATAGCGTTTGGGATATCAAGAAAGTTCAAATCGATGGTGTGTACAAGGGAATGTGAAGTCATAGTGATAATTATACTCACACATTTGAGCGATCTAACCAAGTTTCGTGAACATGCAGCCATTCCAGCTCATTGGGGGTGCCCGGTTTCTTCCTAAATAGCACGCTGCTCAGACGGACTGTCGCATTGCCCTCGAAATCTTGACATTCGTGGTAAGTTGCCAAAACGAGTTCATCAAACCAATGCTCCACGCGCACTTCTTCGATCCAGATGCGCATCCCATTTTTTTTGTTATGTGCCTGATGAATTCCATCGAGCAACGGTAGGCGCTCTAGGACAATACCGTCGGGTGAGACCAGCTTAAATGAATCGGCTAACACATTGCTCAAGCGGGAGAAATTTTCTTCAGAAAAATCAATATCCCCGTTGTACCAGTCTTGGAAGAATTGGTGCAGTTGGACAATTTCGGCTTCAATATGTAAGAATTCAAACGAGTGTACGCGGCGATTTTGTGTCATATGTATTTTTTCATCAAACTTCGGAAGTCTTTGACATAATTACTTATCTAACTCATGTTACGCACAGGTAGTGAGGGAGATTCTGTTAAGGTTGTGTAACATCAGTTATCTAAATAGCTGCAAGCTCCATCCAAGAAGCTGAGCGTGGCCCAATGGCCTGTACCTGGATTGTAGCGTTGAATCCATTCTCCACTGGTGATGGGGATGGTCAGGATGGTGGCATCTTCGTGTACGCATTTCTCGATATTGAAGGATGGCTTTGTAAGGCTGGAGCCCGTCAAGGGTTGGCATTTTCCCATGGGGATTTGGCTGAGATAATCAGGTGCTAAATTGGATATATGCTCAGGATATGTGCCAAACTCCTGATGATATTCTTCCAGGGCTGAAATGATCGGGGCAGCAGCGCGCTTATTTAGGCTAAAGCAAGCTGACCGAAAGATGACCAGGTCAAAGAATGGCGTAATCAGAATAAGGGGGATCAATAAAGCCGTCAACCAGAACATGCGCCGAATGGATTTGTCCGACTGTGTTACCTCTTCATGCTTGTTTCGCCAGAATACGAGATAGAGTAAAGTGATAAAACCTGCAGGTAGAGGCAAACATGTCACCGCAGCAACGAAAAAGGTTCCAGTTGAAAAGAAGATCAGGTATGCCTGCCCAGCTGCAAGCAGAAGTAGAAATGCCAGAAAGGTGAAAATCCAACCGAATTTTCGATTTAAGAGCAGTAATCCAATTGCAGGGCCTGAAATTAGGGCAATAACAAAGAGCAAAATGGTAATTACATTGAGCATAGTCACACCAATTCCAGTTGTCCAGGCCTACGTGTGTACAGGATACGTTTGCGAAAGGTCAGCCAGGCCTGAGTGGCATAGATCAGGCCCGTTTTTGAGATTAAAGTGCGTCCCAGGGATTCGGCTTTGATCACGGCTATAGATTTACTCCAATTTCAATGGCTTATTATAGGCTCTTTGGGAATTACCGTGAGAGAGCCCTTTCCACGGCGATTCCTAGAGACCCATATTATAACTGATGGACGCTTTTCAGATTCTTGGTAAGATTAACCAAAAGAATCGATATTAGGAGATTGATTGATGAAGAAAGATTATAAGCAATATTTCATTGCATTATTTGTCGCCCTGTTTGCAGTCGTAGGCATTTCGTCGATTGGATTTGCCCAATCGGAAGGGGTACAGCCAGATCAATTTGCCGTTGTTTTCGAGGCTTATCCCGAGGATGAATCTAAATTCGATGTACAGGTCTACAATGTGACCAAGAACGAAGAAGCGCTGCGCGTCACTGTCGAAGATGTCAATGTGAATCACTACCACAACAGCGAGGCCCATAATGGCAATTTGTACATCTTGAAGGAAATCGGTGATACATCCACCGATGACTGGATGTATGAATTATGGGTTTACAGCGCCGAAAGGGGTAGGTTGCTTTTCTCATCAAAGGGTATGGATTTCCGCGTGGCACCCGATGAAAGCTACATTGCCCTGAGTTATCCTCTGCCGCCGGATTATTTTTATGGTGCCGTGGGTTTTCTAGATTTGGCTGGCGGCGGGGAATTGGTGCAAGAATTTCCCTATGAAAGCATTCCAGATGAACTATCTATCGGCCTAGAAGAGTGGTCTGATGACAGCAGCGGCATGTGGGTCAAATTTGCAGCTGGTCCATCACCGCAAATTTATTCAAAAGTTGACACAGTCTCTTGGCAAACAACGGAATATGATTTGCTGGATCCTGGCGTGGGTCACGAGAATGATTTAAACCCCAATATCAGCCAAGTTGTTTTCAGCGATTTGCCCGCCTTCTTTGACGCCATGTCTGCGCAGCTCTTTTTGGAGAGCGGCAACCCTGTGACGTTGTTCTTGTATGACCTGGACAAAGCTGAAATTCAGGTCATCGCTGAATCTGTTGCCAGCGCTTTTTCTCCAAAATGGCTGAATAATAATACAATTGAATTCGTTGACCCCGCGAGTGATATTGGCGAACGAACCATCTACTTGTTAGACCCCTCAGTTGCTCAAGTGGGAGAGCCTGCAGAAGTGTTCCCGATGAGTATCCCTGATGGGTTTGAAATGCCAATGCAGACCCTGGTGTTGAGTTATGTCCCACCGATCTTGCCCGTAGAATTCTTCGTAGAGGAGGGTTTGCCCGCAATTTATCCGTACATTTACAGCAGCGACAACGGATTGTACGAAGCCACACTGGATTATGGGCCTGATTGTATGGGTGCAGGTGCCTGTGCGTATGGCTCAATGATGGCACGGGCAAATGATTTTGGCGTTCCCCAGGGCACAGAGAACAACCCCTATGATTTTGGCGCGGCGCGCCAGGTGATCCTGGCGAAAGGCATACAGGGGTATTTCATCGAATCGCAATGTGGAGCTAACTGCAGTGACGCCCTGATCTTCTGGCTCTATGAAGGTTATGAATATATGTTTGGGGCAAAGGCCGGCTCCCAAGAGGATGTCATTGCCCTGGCAAATGCTGCGATTGCGAATTCGATTCCTTAGGCACTGTCATGCAAAAAGGTGCTGGTGAGATACTACCAGCACCTTTTTTGATTCCGCTGTTTGCGCGCTGCCTGCTATTTGAGCGTCAAATCAAAAAAGGCGACCATGCGCTGATGATATTCCTTGGGGGCAACCACCGCGCCGCCCACATGCCAGGCATCTTCGATCAGCCAGAGCTGGGCATTTGCAGCCATCGCCTGGGCATATCGCTGGTTTACAATGCTTTCGAATTCGGCTAACCCGCCTGCAACGATAAACATCTCGACCTGACTGAGTTCGGACAGAATTTCAATAAAAGCTGGGGGCGCTTTCTGCCCAAAGTAGATCTCGTCCATTTTTAAAATGATGGCGTTGATCAGCGTGGCAAAGTGTTCGCCAGGTGTTTCTGCTTCCGGAAAATCTTCGATGCGCTGTGCCTGCATACCGTCCAGCCACAGCGCGGCCATCCGTTCAGGCTCCAGAAAAGCGGCATTTAGTGCAGTGTGTGCACCTCTCGAAAGACCGACTGCACCAATTTTTTTTGTATCGACTTCTGGGATGGTTTCTAGAAGGTCAAGCACTTTCAGCAGGTCTTCCGCCTGCATCCAACCGAGGTAAGCCCTGTCTCCGGTGGATTCTCCCGTACCGCGCTGGTCGTACATTAAAACTCCATAGCCTGCGCTGATCAGCTGGCGAGCATGCCAGGCTGTGCCGGTGCGATCACCGCGCGCTCCGTGAAGTAAGACGATTACTGGGCCGGGGTTTCCTGCAGGCGGCACATACCAACCAGATATGATTACCCCATCATCTGTTTGGATTTGCACGTCATCGTATCCGGTTGCCCCGTAATCCAAAGGTGTCTCACAACAAACGGGATGCGGGTTTGGCCGCGCCTCAACGACCACGTAGGCAAACGGCCCTAGCAAAAAAATTGCCAACGGAATTTCGAGCATAACGAGAAGTAGCACCCGCCGCTGGTAAAGCCAGTGATCTTGACCTAACCGGCTGAGGATGAACTCCACACCGAGACCGAATGTCAACCCACACAAGGCTCCCACCAGAACACCCAGGCCAATCTGAAAGATGTAGTACCCAATGGCGGCGCCAAAGATTGCCCCAATCAGGGCATTAAAAAGGGGGAAGAATAATCTTTTGCTCATGGCTGGCAATAGGATAAAGTTTTTTGCAATTCCAGAAAAAATCGCTGTTTAGGCCTCAAACGCGGCTAGCGGGCGACGATGACGTGGTACTCATACACATGCGTGCCGGCAGGAAAATCTAATTCTTGGACACCATTGTTGAGAGATTCAACAAAAGTGACTGTTGTGGTGACAATGTGTTCGCCAGGAGCCCAATCGTTGAGCAGGGTGTAGTACGCCCGGCAATATTGCTCGCCGAACTGGCCATCAATTTCAACAAATCTTTCTAACCGAACCGTATCTCCATTGATGGCAAACGCCACTTCGATTTTCGACCAGTTTTCAAAATGAGTCTCTTCATCAGGCGTACACCAGACATAAACCCACATCAGGTCACGCGATCTGTTTAGGGGTATCGTGTGTGTGTAAGTCGTTCCTGCTTGGGAAAGTTCCGCGACTCCATAAGATTCTTGGGCAACTTGCTCAAGCCATTCAGTACGATCTTGAAAGGCAGCTTGCGCATCGGATTTTGTGGCAATCTTCGGGGGATGCTCAGGGGTCACGCCGGCGCCCAAAGGTTGAGACAAAACATCAATCACAAAATCCAACATAACGTCCTGTTCTTCAAGGTATTCGAGGCGCACATTCTCTTCAGTCAGCGGAACGCGGATATCTGGGACCACCCCGGTTCCCTCGATAATAATTTCTCCAGCCATGTTTTGGGTCATGCCCGTTGGCGTTTGCAAGCTGTATCCGCCTGGAAGCAGGTATTGGCCACGCGCCACTTCGCCGTAAATGCCTTTAGATGCGTAATAGCCGAAAACGCGCGTTTGTGGCAGTTCTCCCAGAACATAGGATACATTTTCGCAGGCGCTGGCACAGGCAGAGCTGACCAAGATGGCCAACTGGCCATCGTAATAGAGTTCGTCATCAGGCTCGGTGTAATCGGGCGGGCCGAAGGTTTCGAATTCGCCGCTCTTTTCGCTGTAATAATAGGAGCGACTGACATCGATGCGCTCTTCGACAAAATAGCTGGCGAAATATGTCCCCAAAGGACTGCCGCCGCCATTGTGGCGCAGATCGATGATGATCGCTGGGACGTTATTAGCAATCATGCGTTCGATAGCCCACTCCCATAGACGGATAATCAGCGTGATATCTTCTGATAGCGTGGATATCTTGATATAACCATTTCCATTCGGAAGGATTTCATATTCGACTGGCAGGCTGTTTCGATCTCGCCCGGCGTAAGGGCTGCTTGCCTCGTAGGTGTCCGGCTCAAATATTGATTTTATTGTTTCCGTAGTGGGTTCGGCCTCACCGGGATTTTGGAATGTGATCTCGACTTCTGTTCCAATAGAGCTGCGCGTCAGGAAGCGATACTGTTCTAAACGAAGGGATTCTTCGGTGGAGAATGGCATCGACCAGGGCGTCACTTCGGCAACAGCCTCTTGGATGGGAACTCCATTCCAACTTAGAATTTCAGCCCCCCATTGTATACCTGCATCGACAGCGGGTCCTTCAACGTTGAGAATATGTACGATGATCCTGCCGTCATCCAGGCCGATGACGCCAAAGCCAAATCCGCCGCGCACTTCTTCGTTGAACAACTGACTGCCAATCTCGCCGCCGCCCAGGGCGATGTGGCCATCAGGGATTGACCAACTGTAATCGCGCAGCGCCAGGAAGTAAGCCGTCTCGTCTCTTTTCGATTCGGCCTCAGCAATGATTGGGGCATATTCATTGTAGAGCGCATCCCAATCGAGCCCCTTCATCTCTGTGAAAGGATATTCCGCAGACATTTTGTTGTGCAAGGCATCGAAACCCTCGCTCCAACTCAATTCACTGAAATCGTTGACAGTCAGCTCGCCCTCGTAGAGGGTCAGGTTAGCAACGCGCTCTTTATTGCTGATGAAGGGTTCTTCATCGAGGTTGACGAAGGAGTATCCAGCACCAATGGGCGTAGAAGGATCGTCCTCAGTGAAGAGCAGCCCGTCTTCGCCAAAACCACTGGGAAAATTTTGCTGATCGTCGGGAGCCCAAACTAAGATCACGCCGCCGATGATTTCGTTCTTATTTTCCGAGTCAATATGAGTGGATGTGTAGTTGGCTTTCCATCCGGCAGTTTCGTCATCTCCCAAAAATGGATCGTCGATATAGTTGGCCCGCATGGTCACATGCCAGATTTGCATGCCTAGATCTTCGGCATTGTCATTATCAATATCATTGAGCGGGCTGGTCGGCGCGGCGGGCAAATTGAGTGTGTAGGTGAATTCTCCCTCATCATCCAGCATGATTGGCCCAAGGATTTGAGCTTCTAAGGGCTGCTGATATTCATAATCTCGTTGGACAAACCCGGTGAGGTCCTCGAGAATCACATAGCGCTGGTTGAAATAAATGTCTACGATCCCCAGGTTAGAGATCTCAATATTACCCGTAATTTGAACAGGTTCTTCGGTGTTTGGCTCCGCATCATCCCCCTCGGCTTCTTCCTGAGATGTTTCAACAATTTCTGCGGTGGGTTCCGGGGTGATATCAGCCTCAGTGGGAATAGTTGTGGCGGATGGTTCGGCAGTCGGTGCGCTGGTCGATGAAATTGTTCGACCGCATGAGATGAGAGCAAACGTGATAAGCAGTAAGATTGCGAAAATTTTTGTTCGAGACATTTTTCCACCAATTATTTGATTTATTTGATCGGCGATTGTATCATGATTTAGAACCGCTCGATGGATATCAATGATGGGTCTCTAGAATCCGCCGTGGTAAGGGCTCTCTCACGGCAATTCCTACATCCCATCAATGATACTCACCTTGATGTGGTGTAGTTCAATCAACTTACACAAATTTCTGCGATACAATACTCAAACATGCTGAATCATTTTATGTCGGAGGTCGATCATGGTAACTCCTTTCATTCAATTTGCCCCTGAAACTTGCGCCTGGTGTGAAGGCTCCGGAAAATTTGGACAATACGACACTATTTGTCATATCTGTAAAGGCGAAGGCAGCGTCCTCGTAGCTCAACCTGCCAGGCGATGTCCTTGGTGCCAGGGCAGTGGTCAGGATGAAGAATCTGACCAGGCTGATCGCTGCAAGAATTGCGATGGTGCGGGATGGGCACATGTCTACCGGCCAGGGCTGTCAAGATAACTGTAGGAAATGACAAAGAAAATACTAATTGGGTATCACCAACGCAGCGGCAGCACATTGTTACAGCATATGCTTAATGAACATTCTGGAATTCGCTCCTTCAGTTTCGGCTCTGATGAAGCGATTAGAATATTCTAAACCAATTACCTCAATATAAAAAAATAATATGAAATTCAACAAACCCATTACAAAGACAATCGCAGAAAGATTTTCTTGCCGT
>JACKQG010002013.1_pt1 | contig 27235 bp, 24 predicted proteins | sample 8237621 | NCBI WGS metagenome assembly JACKQG01 (sample SAMN15677084, study PRJNA649215) | marine metagenome | biome: marine; feature: Black Sea; material: saline water; isolation source: suspended particulate matter (SPM) from the Black Sea western gyre | collected 2013-06-09/2013-06-10 | depth... | reverse complement strand
CAGTGCCTTGCCCCGTTAGAGTGCCTTATACTCTAATGGGGTTTTTCTAACCTCAGAAAACTTGTCCTCGAATGTCGTAATCGGGGATCCAGAATTACCAGTAAGTACAAATTATGAGCATCAATTGTCCAACTTTAGTTCACTTTAGGCACTTTAGCTCACTCTACACTAATTTGCCCTCTACATCTGTAGAGAAAGCTCTACAAATCACCCCTTTTTATGCAAAACAAACCCAATTTTGGAAATGACAAAATGAATATAACTATAGATATGACAAGTAATTACGAGATTTTATATCGCTCACCGGGCCAAAAAACAAAGCCAATTCAAACCCAATTCAAAGCCAATTTAAGCCAATTCAAACCCAATTTAAGCCAAAACAAACCCAATTCAAAGCCAAAACAAACCCAATTCAAACCCAATTTCAAACAACCGACAGCTATACCCGCTCTACGGCTACTTTTATTCCCCGCAGAGCCTGGGACCAGCTTTTTTCCTCCGTCCAGCCCCAAGCCCTTGCCGTGGCAACCTTTATCGCAGTTTTCAGCGCTTTGCCGGCATCAGATTTGCCTTTTAAGCCCTTCAGGAAGCCGGCCAACAGGAAATCACCACAGCCGACCGTCGATAATACCCTTGACCGGCCGCAACATCGGCCCTTCCAGGCGCCTTTGTTCGTAACGACCACCCCGCCCTTTTTGCCCCGGCTTATAACGACAACCTCAACCTTGTCCAGAAGTTTACGGCCCGCCCTGACCAAAGCTGCGGGATTATCCGTTACCTGCTCACCCAAAAGCTCCCGCAATTCCTCGACATTCGGTTTTATCATCCAGACGGTTCCGGTATCGAGAATCCGCTTCAAAGCGTCTCCGTATGTATCGACCACAATTGAGGCCCCGTGCTGCCGGCACGAGTCAATAATCCGAACAATATCTGCGATAAATTCATCTTCCGGCATAACACCGGCAAAAACACCAACACTGCCTTTATTCACTATCGCTTTTAAGTCAGCCTCTAATTTTCTCAATGATTTTTTCGACGCCAATTCACTTCTGTTGCGTAGGTGCATCTCCCTGTTTTTGGCCGTATCAACCACGGTTACATTCCGGCGGGTTTCCCCATCAGCCGGGGTCATTTTCATCTTAACGAGCTTTTCCAGCGGCCGCATTGCTTTGGTCATCTGCTGGAAATCATCCCGCCCCCAAAGTCCGGCGGCAATATTTTTCTCGCCCATCCAGGCTAATGCCCGCGAAATGTTCATTGCCTTGCCTGCCGGCCATGAATCGGCGGAGCTTACCGTTTTATGCTGGCCCCACTCGATACCGTCGAACCGGCAAACCGTATCCCAGCTCGGACACAAACCCACAGTTATAATCGAAGAGTATCTATTCATTCTTTATGCTATCCCCTGTACTCTGTACGTTATTCAGGTTCGCCCCCAACTGCCCGCACGCCGCACAAATACTGCTGCCCTTTTTCAAACGTATCGTATTCTCGATACCGGCCTCTTCGATAACTTCGGCGAAATGCGAAATTTGTTCGGTGCCGCTGCCTTTGAATTTGCAGCCGCCGTGAGGATTATATTCGATAAGATTCACATTACATTTTATCCCACGCAGAAGTTTTACGAGCTGCCCGGCATGCAAAAGGGTGTCGTTAATACACTTTATCATTACATACTCGAATGTAACACGTTCTTTTAATTTTATTTGATAGGTTCTAACCGCATCGAGCAGTTTTGCTATCGGATATTTTTTATTGATGGGCATAAGACTGGTCCGCAGCTCGTCGGTAGGGGCGTTCAGAGATATCGCCAGGCGGGGGCGTACATTTTCATACGCAAGTTTCTTTATGGCAGGGGCCAGGCCGCACGTACTTACGGTAATGTGCCTGATACCTATGTTTCTGCCCGCCGGGTTATTAAGTATCTGTACCGATTTGACCACGGCATCGTAATTTTCAAGCGGCTCGCCCATCCCCATATAAACGATGTTGCTGATTATAGCCGAGTCCTTCTGGACGGTATAGACCTGGTCAATAATTTCACCGGCCGAAAGGTTACGCCGAAACTTTATCTTACCCGTAGCGCAGAATACACAGCCCATCTTGCACCCGGCCTGGGTGGAAACGCAAAGTGTCCTGCGTTTATCATCGAGCAGCAGGACGGTCTCGATCCGGCTGCCGTCGTCCAGGCCGAAGACGTATTTGATTGTTCCGTCTTTGTCGGTGAGTTTGTTCAATATGTTAAGTCGGGAAATATGATAATCGTTTTCGATAAGTTGTTCTCGAAGGGCCTTGCTCAGAGGTGTAATTTTCAGAATATCCGTAACGTCCTCGGCGTGGATGAACTGGAAAATATATTCTGCCAGGTACTTTTTCTGACCAAGCCCGGCAATTATCTGCTCAAGCTCTTTAACCGTTTTGTCTTTGAGATCATTGCTCATAATCTCAGAGAGTTTAACAAATACGAGCCTGACTGTCGAATTTGAAGATTTATGAAAAACAAAGCGGATTTGAATTGGGTTTGTTTTGGGTTTGTTTTTTGGCCTGAGCCAGCAGATAAAATCTCGTATTTACTTGTCATATCTAAGTTTATGTTCATTTTGTCATTTCCAAAATTGGCTTTGTTTTGCATAAAAGAGTGTATCTGGAAATATGTTATAATTGAAAGAGTGCCTAAAGTGACTAAAGTGCCTAAAGTGAGCTAAAGTTGGGTATTTCATATCTCAGATTTCCTATTTAGTGAGGTTAGAAAAACCCCATTAGAGTATAAGGCACTCTAACGGGGCAAGGCACTGCCTCTATAATTAGACGAGTGGACAGTTTTGAACCGAAAATTTAGTCGTTTTTTGTGGCTCGTCGCTCGTAACACGTTATTTGAAAAGGAGATAAAAATTTTGGAAATATTTTATTTTTGTTTTTTAGAGTGAGCGTTTTTGACTGAAAATTGCTCGATTTTTCGTAGCTTAATGCTTGGAAATAACCATCCACTTCATCCACTTCGCTCACGAAAAGTTCGCTCAGTGGCTGCCACCCGTCGCTTCCGAATCTAAATTAGGCAATCGCTCCAAATAATAATTCATAAGATGCTCGTACCTAAAGGCCATTTTGGAATCTCTTGCCTGTTTGTATCGAATATATTCTTGTTCAACAAACTGATATCCTAATTTGACTAAAGGTGCCACATTAGGAGATTTAATAATCTCCTGCATGTATTCCCCAAGGAAATCCACAATAAATTGCCCATCCGTATCTTCACAAGTTAACAAACGGCAATGTTCCTCACATGTTTTATTGAGATTCTCTTGTAGATTTACAGGTTCTTCGTTGGGTAATTGTGACCTCAGTCTAAGATAATCTATCAAACGTTCGCCTACGATCACTCTAGGGTAACCGGCAACTTTGTTTTCAAGGTAGTATGCACGTGAAAGAACAGGCCCATAGATATCAGCATCTTCTTTATTGTTTGTCCAACTATCAAGTTTTGTAGCCCAGCCAAGTTCTATACCACCCCTAATAGCAACTTTCCTTCCAAATTGACTCAAGATAAGATAGGCTACATTCGCAATCATGCTCATGACGCCTTGTACTCTCTGTTCGCCTTCTACGATTGCAAGTGGGGCATAAATAATGATTGCATCTGAAACATATTGAAATTTAATATCATCTTTCAACGTTTTGAATTGAGCTTTTTGCTCTATTGTTAGATCATGATACCTTGGGTTCTCTGGTTTACCTTCCCTCTGTTTACATAACATTAAAAAATCTTCCCTGATTTTCTTGACAACATCAATCGTTTGTCGCTTAGCTTTTAAAACTAGTTCTCCAGTTCTTTCTCCATTATCGAGCAATTTCTCAAGTTTGGACAATTCGGCTTTTTGGCCGAGAACATCAATATAAGCGACGATGTAATGCTGAAATGTCGTTGTAAATTTTTCTGAATCGTTATTCATCATTATCTGTTTCTAAAACCAATCCTCTCTTTACCCGCTTTCGGTTAACCTACGGCGGAACTTCCATCCTTCGCCCTTGGAGGCTATGGAGGACAGGTCGCTCAAATGAAACTGTCGATTTTCGCTACGCATATCTTTTCTGTTACATCATGCAGTTTTTTAGCGCCGGGTGGGTTCTCCAATTTGTTATAACGATAACTCAATCAAACGCCTTCTATAAGCTCTATTCTAACAAATTATATTTCCTTTGCACGACTTCATCTGGGAAATCTAGGCACATACCTATTTCTTTCTTTCCCTGCCACTCTTTCATATCTCTTATTTTGCTGCACTCTTCGAGATGTCTGTTTCACGCCTTTTAATTCGTATCTCGTATCTTGTGAAGCATATCTCGTACAAAGTTTCCGCATCCTGTTGCGTAACGCCTTTAGGGGTAGAGGATAACAGAAAAGAAGGACAAAGGCAAAGGGAGAAGTGGTATAAGAATGATGAGAGAACTATTTTTTTTACATTCGGTTCAGCATTTGCAATCTTACTTGTTTTGCTCACGGCAATAAAAGAATTAATAAAATGAAAAACACGATTCATTTAGTATTTGCTTAAGCAGTCAAGGCCGGCAGTATGTATGAAGTAATTTGATAAATTGATGGGGTAAATTAGAGAAGTGTAGATCCCCGGCCCCCGGCAGAAAAGCAGGTAGGCACACACCGGGGGTAAACTTAGAAAGGACCCGCCGGGGACTTTTCGATTGATTATCGGAATTGAATGGTAAAAACCAAATTTCAAATTCGTTGGCGTGTCTTTTTACACGTGTAAGGACGTAATTTCGTGGGCCAGATCCCTCCACTTCGGTCGGGATGACATCGGGGGGAAGATTGGTATGGTGGCCGAGACTTAGTCGTTTTCGCTATCGGTTGCGATGTAGCCGCGTTGGCCTTCGCTTACGTAGGCAGGTTCGGCGGATGAGGGGCTTTCGGGTTCCGGCTCTTCCATTGCTTCTTCTCTTTCCATTTGCTCACGGATGTTCTCATACTCCTCCAGGGTCATCATAACTTCGCGTGCCTGAGAGCCTTTGTATTCGCCGAGTATTCCCGCTCCGGCCATCATCTCGATTATTCTTGAGGCCCGGGCGTAGCCGACGCTGAGTCTTCGCTGGAGCAGTGAGACGGAGCCGCGTTTGGTTTCCAGAACAATACGAACGGCATCGTCGAAAAGATCGTCCCTAACCATCTCAGACGGATCGAGCTTTTTGAGCTGGGTCAGCTCGGGATGGAATTGCGGTTCGGCGATGTCCTTAAGATACTTGACGACCCGTTTTATCTCCGGCTCGTCGAGAAAAGTGCCCTGAGCGCGGATCAGGTCACTTGTACCGGGCTTTAGGAACAGCATATCACCTTCACCCAGCAGCGTTTCCGCTCCGTTCTGGTCGAGGATAATCCGGCTGTCCATCCTTGCGGCGACGCGGAAGGCGACCCTGGTCGGCATATTCGATTTTATCAGGCCGGTGACGACCGTTGCCTGCGGCCGCTGGGTGGCCAGGATAATATGAATACCTACGGCCCGGCTCTTCTGGGCCAGGCGGACGATATAAGCTTCTATTTCCTTGGCCGCGGTCATCATCAAATCCGCCAGCTCGTCGATAACTATAACAATATACTGCAGTTTCTTCGGAATTATTGCTTCTTCCTCTTTACTGCTCGGATTAAACCTCTTGATGACCTCCTCGGCGCCGAGACTGTTAAACTCAGCGATATTCTTTACCCTCGCCTCGGCCAGCAGTGCATAGCGCTCATCCATCTTCACGGTGGCCCATTCGAGAATCTGAACAGCCGTTGAGGTCTCGGTAACTATCGGGCACATCAGGTGCGGAATGGTATTGAAGGCCGTCATCTCGACCATTTTCGGGTCAATCAGAATCATCTTTACTTCGTCCGGCCGTTTCGTAAGTAATATGCCGATTACGATACTGTTTATACACACACTTTTGCCCGAGCCGGTCGTTCCGGCGATAAGCAAATGCGGCATCTTGGTCAGGTCCGAAACGAGGGCTTCACCGGAAGAATCCTTGCCGAGAAACAGAGGTATCTGCATCTTCCCCGGCTTGCTGCCTGCCAGCTCCATCATACTCTTCATGCGGACTTTTTCTTTTTCGCTGTTTGGCACCTCGATGCCAATCGTATGCCTGCCCGGCAGAGGGGCGACAACGCGAACCGCTCCGACGCCAAGGGCACGGGCCATATCGTTTGCGAGCGAGGATATCTGGCTGACCTTCACACCGGCTGCAAGCTCCAGCTCGAACATGGTTACAACAGGGCCCGTCTCGGCAGCGACCACCCGCGCATTGATATTAAACTCCGACAGCAGCCTCTCCAGAGATATCGCCTTGGCCTTGACGACCTTCTCCTGCACCGCAGTAAAACCATATTCCGGCTCAGCCAGCAAGTCCAACGGCGGCATTTCATAACCATCATAAGAAGGCTGAACCGCCGAGCTTTTGGGTGTCCTGGCTTTTGGGCTACCGGCCTTTTGACTTTCCGAGTGTATCACAGGGATAATATTCATGGGCTTGAGCGGCGCAACTTCCAGGCGTTTCTGAACTTCGCTGTTAACCACCAGGGGCTTTTGCCTGGCGCTTAGTTTCTGCCATATATCGGTAAGCCCTTGCCCGACTATGGCTGACTGCTTTGTTGCCGACCACGCCGGAACTGCCACGCCTGTTAATTTTCTAAAGCCAAAATCGAATGCATGCAGAACGACCAATATGAAATTATCCGCGAGCAAAATAGTTCCGACGGCCCAGATTGCCAAGACTAATATGAAAGTGCCCAAGGATGCAAAATGGTTTCGCATCAACTGGGCCGCCCCGATACCGAGTACCCCTCCCGAGCCCATAGGGAAATTAAAGAACCGGTAAGGCCATAAACACTGGAAGCTCATCGAAGCCGCCACTGTCGTTAAGCCCAGGCCGATTGACCGCAAAACAAGCTGGTTCAATTGCTTATGTCTGAGCCTGGCAAATAGAAACCAAATGCAGGAGATTAATATGACAAACACGCCCGGCCCGATGTAATACAGCAAATAATATGCACAGAACGCACCTGCCGTTCCGCACCAGTTGGCGGGGGGGTTATTCTGAGGATAAACAAATTTGCTTGGCCGGTCACCGATGTCGAAACTAAGGCAACTGCACAAAATAATTAAGCACGTACCGATCCCGATGCAAATCAGGGCAGCTTTAGCCCCGAAATGTGATGTTTCGTCTTTGGAGATTCTCTTATATGATTTCTTTTTTGCCACGTTTCTTGTTATCTTTCAAGTCCGATAAAAAATACGCAAAATGCGCAATCAAACCTCGTGTCCATCAATAGACGTAATCTATATCGGCAGCCCTTCGGTATTTTCTGCAAAATTGCTCGACATACAACAACGCAATAAAGCGTGATTTTGTCTGGGATACTCGCTATTTAAGAAACAGCGGCTTTATATGCCGAGCGTAGATGTTCTCTGTAACGTTCTGTGCAATGATATCCTCGTATTTATCAAGGGCGTCGAAAAAGCGTGTCCCCATCTCTGCGGCAACTTTGTAACCAACGTGAAGAAGCTGGCGTAAGTCGGGGTTATAATGCTCACAGGACTGGTCATGCCGCAGCGCCGAGGCAAATCTTTCCCCGTTCCATTTATCAACCTCTTGAGCAGAAGGCAGTTTCGTTGTGTCGATATCGATAACGCTTTCATACGGCCCGCACAGCTCGCCCATTCGCGACATGGCTTTGGTATATGCCTCTTTTGCGATTGATAAGCCATCACCTCCGCCCATCGCCAGGCCGATCAGCTCTTCCAGCCATGTTGTACCGGCCGTCTTAATATGCAGCCCCGCATCGAATTTCTTCAGCGCATTGGCTATCGGTGCGTAAATTGAAAATTTATCGCTTCCGGAATGAATGCTGAGTTTCAGGTTTTTGGGTAAGCCGAATTCTTTAACCGCGAAAGCAACCACGGCCACATCCTCTTCAAACTCTTTTGTAAAACCACTAACGTCACCTACGTAATCGACCCCTTTATTGAATCGGCCCGTAAATTTAGGGGCTATGGTCTGGGCCGGAATGCCTTCGTCAGCAATCGCGGCCAGGATAAAGAACATCTCGGCAGGCGTTTGCGGCTGGTCGGTCTCATCCATCGAGACTTCCGTAATGAAATTATCGGCGCCTTTGGCCGCCGTGATATGACGATAAATCCTGCCCGCCTGCTTAACCGCAGTAAGAGACTTATCCGCTATTGCTGTGATTTGCTCTTCGCTGATATCAAAAGTTTTATCAATTCCGTCAATCGCAAGCGTACCGGTATATTTTTTGTACTTTTGGACAAAGGATTTAACGTCAGCTTCTTGGGCCTTTTTGCCGATGTAGTCAGCCACATCGAGCGTAAAAAAATCGCTGGAGGCGATGAATTCATCCACATTATTTAATCCGATATGGTCGGCATCCACCAGATACGGTCTATCCCATCCATAGGCGGCTACTGCATCATCGGCCTCTTTGCGTGTGTCTGCATGGGTTGTCCCTATGATAGTATGCTCTCTGTGCGATTTGTTCCAGACAGGCGTAATGTCAAGGCCCTGTTCTTTGGCCTTAATCAAGGCTGCCAATTGCGGTTTGCCCTGGTGGCTGAACCTGTCGCCGATTCCAAAAGAATACTTGCCTAAAATCATAAATTTATCTCCGTTATTTAATAAATGCTCAGTTGTTTTTGTCGCGAATAATAACTTCTTTGACATCGTTTAGTCTGATTGTCGAATCAGCCCCTGATGGATATGGGCCGGTCAGGTCGTCGATCAGTGCATCTTCAACATCTTCCATGGCTACTCCCTGACGCTGGTCGGCGTTTGCTAATTGAAGCTGTACGTTGAGCAGCTTTAATCCTTTAACGTGGCGGCAGTAAAGGCCATAGGCCGGCAGTTTTCCGAACATCGAGTATTCCGGATAGGCATCCGGCTTTTCAGGGGCGGCTCTATCGGCATCCTCTTTGGTTCCACCCCCGGCGAATGAAAGCCGAATGTTGCTAAGAGTAAGGTTCTCAATCTTTGCCTGCGGCAGTCCGGAAATCGCGCAGCCTGTGGCGTTGGCGCCGGTCGCTTCGATATTGCTTATCGTAATGTTGCGCATTATACCGATGCCCGGCTTTTCCATTTCTTTTTTGAAAGGTCTTGCTCGGTTGCCTAACCGCACAAATATTGGCGCTCCGATATTATTCATTGTAATATTCGAGACGACGACCCTGTCCATTGTGCCGCCATCTACTATCTCCAGAGCGATTCCCGCCAGACGTGTATTATAAATCGAACAACCGGTCATTACGATATTCTCAAAACCACCGTTGGATTCGGTGCCCATCTTAAGTGCATTGCAGCGGGTGCTAAGGACGCAGTTGCTGACCGTAACGTTTCTGCACACTCTGGCCGAAGTGCTCTTAAGCACGATGGCATCGTCTCCTGAACGGATGTTGCAGTCTGAAATGACGACCCTCTCGCAGGAGTCGATATTGATGCCGTCGTTGTTGGCGTTTACAACACTTCTGACCGTGACTCCGCTGATTCGCACATCGTCGCAGGCTAAATAGTGCTGCACCCACATCGGCGAGTTTTTAAGTGTTACGTCTTTTACAGTGAGATTGCGGCACTGAATAAATCTAATCATATAAGGTCGCACCATATATGGCCCTTTGAACGAAGCACCCTGGCCGTCTATGATGCCGCTTCCGATGATGGCGATTTTCTCCAGCTTTTCGCCATAGATTAAACTCTTGTTGGTATAGTTGTCGGTGTACGACCTGAAGGCTGGTATGGTTTCCGGATAATCCTTTAAATTCTTACTGCCCAAAAGCGTACAGGCGGGATCGAGCTTAAGCGTTACGCCGCTTTTCATATAGATAGTGCCCGATAGAAAAGTTCCCTGCCCCAGATAAACAGTTCCGCCACCATCAGCGGCACATTTGTCTATCGCCCTTTGAATGGAATTGGTGCACAGTGTTTTGCCGTCGGCCTTTGCCCCGTAGTCGCGTACGTCATAGACCGTCTCAGCGCCCAAAACCGGCCCCACAGCGAACATACATATAAGACCGGTTAAAATCCTGTATTTTACCTTATTCATTTTTTCTCCTTCCATACTTAAACCTTTGCTTTCAGATTCTTATGCGAGCTTTAGCTCCATAAATACGGCGTCCTCTATCGGATTGTATCGATATGCACCGGCCTTCTTGAATCCGACAGAAGCATACAGCGTACTTGCCACCTCCATTGATGGGACCGTATCTAACCGAATATAGTTATAATCAATTTTTCTCGCCTCTTCAATAACTGCTTCAACAAGCGCTCTGCCGATTCCCAAACTTCGAAACGATGGCTTAACGTATAATCTTTTCAACTCGCACACTCCATCACTAAGCTTTCTCAGCGCGACACATCCGACCGGCTGCTCTTTATATACAGCAAGCAGAAGGCACCCGGTCGGGCTGACATAATCACCAGGAAGGTTGGCTAATTCTTCTTCGAAGTTCTGAAAGCTTAAATGAAAACCAAGAGAATCTGCATATTCTACAAGAAGTTGTTTGGCAATATCAAAATCTTCGTCTGTTTGTGCCGGGAAAATTTTCGGCATTCAGTTTTTCTCAGCTTTTTGTTCATGCGAAATATATTTTTGCGTCCAGGGGCAAACATTAATGCAAATACCGCAAATGGTTGATTGTATCCCAATCTTTTTCGAGAGTTTTGTCGCTGTTTCACAACATGCAAATGCATCATATATCGAGTCCCGTGAGGACCCCAGTTGCCAGTTGTTTCCTTTAATAGCCTTAGCCGGGCAATGGTCAACGCAACAGCGGCAATCGCCGCACATTGACTGTTCTATCGGTTCCGCTGTATCCAGATCGGCATCAGTAAGCACGCTTGCAAGGCGAATAGCCGCACCGTATCTTTTTGTGATAAGTAATGCGGATTTTCCTATCCAGCCAAGGCCAGCCTTTGTAGCGACGGTTTTGTGAGGCAGGTGTTCATCGATGTTGCTTAAATCGACCACCTTTATAGTAGGCTCAAGCGCGACAGCTTTGTGTCCTTCTGTTATGAGGATATTCACGGCATGGCCGCACAAGTCAGACAGTAAGTCGTTGGCCCTGTTATACTCTTTATAGTAGCTTGTTGTCGGACCTTTTGATATCTCACTAATGACCGACGGATTGAGGGCGACGGCTATAGATACTGCATTTTTTAAGCCAGCCACCGCCTCATAAGTAAGATCGCTTACATCCGCATATCCAACTAAGCAGGCGCCTTTTTCTAAAAGTGATTCTCTTAACTTTGTACTCAAATGCCTCATTTGTATCTTTCTTCGATACTATAGCCGGCGTCGTAGAAAACTGCAATTTACCGCTGTTCTATTCGTTCAACATTTCTTCGAGAATCTCAGCCGCATCCTGTACCATCCGGGGACATATCGAAGAAAAGAGGCCTTTATCTTGTGCTTCTTTCATTCCCTCCGGCGTACTTATATCGCAGCCAAGCAGCTCCCTGCAAGCGACAGAGCTATTAAGAGTTTTGAATCTGTTTGTATATTCTTCGATTTTTTTATACGTTTTTGCCTTTCCTTCCTTGTCTTTTGCAGTGCTGTTTCCGTATTTTAATCCGAGAACCATAAAAGCTCCTGTGACAGCTCCGCAAGTACCGCCCATACGCATTCCGCCACCGAATCCTGTTGCCACTTTAGCAGCCTTATCACAATCAAGACCAAATTGTTCACTGTAACTACCAACAACGGCCTGAGAGCAATTGAAACCCTTTTTGAATCTTTCTACCGCCTCTTCAGATTTTGCACTCATAAAACTACTCCTAATATTTTTCGATTATTGCCATCTTATAGTGTCAATTAATAAGACAATTCCTAAAACGACTAAGCAAGTATAAATGTAATTATCAAATTTACCCTTTGGGATTTTACAATTAAGTCTGCCGCCTGCAAATATTGCAATAAAAATAATTGGCAGGGAAATGAAATAATTCAGCAGCACAGTTTTAGTCCACAAACCTCCAAGGCAATGACCTAAAGCAATCATTGAGCCCGTTGGTAAAAAATAGCCCTGCAATGTTGCCCGGAAATTTTCCGGTTTCCATCGCCTTAGCGTGCCGTAAATAACAATCGGTGGGCCATTTGTATTATAAGCGCCTCCCAAGATTCCAGCGAATAAACCGAAAATGCATGCATATTTGTCATCTGCTAATGTAAACAGCTTAGGCTTGAATATCTTATAAAGAGAAAAAATGATTATCACACCGGCTAAAATGAATTTCATAACATTTTCATACACGCCTTTGAGCAACAAAATCCCAATTGGTATTCCTATTAGCGTGGGCACTATCAGCAACCATACACTTTTAAAATGAACGTCCCGCCAGTGCTTGATGAGAATGGTTGCAGAAGTGGTAATTCCCATTAATCCTACCAACGGAGAAGCGATATTCAGGCCGACAGCCATACTCAGTAACGGCATGGCGACCACTGCATCCCCAAATCCAAATGTTGACCGTGTCAACGTTGAGACAAAAATTATTGGCAGGATAATTGTTTGAAATGCTTCCATTTATATTGCCTAATGACAGATCTTGTTGGCCGGTCAAAGATTAAACATCTTCAACCAGGATTGCTTTTACTTTGTCCGTAAGCACTCGGCCTTTGTGCTTGTGTTCTGGGCCTTCCGGAATAAAAACTCCATCACCGGGGCCGAATACTATTTTCTCTCCATCGAAGTCTATTTCCATTTGCCCTTGGAGAATATAGCCGATATGGCCTTTGGTACACCAGTCCGGCTCGACAAACTCTTTAGAAAACTCTACTAACCGCAGTTTTTTGCTGCCTTGCTCATAAGCCTTAAACCTAACGCCATCAGCCGGCGATTCCCACGCCATCGATTCAAAATCTATCCTATACTGCTTCATCTTTCATTCCACTTACTTTTCTAACTTTGCTTCAAGCCAACTGGCCCCTGGCGACCATCACTACTTTTCCGCCAACGGATATATCTATTTGGCCTTCTTTGTTTTCGGCTCTTAAGTAAATCAATGAAGGCCTGCCGATTTCATAACCCTGCTCGGCCCGAATATCGATTTGGTCTTTGCCGAAATAACGGTTCTTAACCAAATATCCCGCCAGACAGCCATTTCCGCTTCCCGTGGCCGGGTCTTCGGGAATTCCATAATAATCAACAAAAACTCTAACATTCAAGTCATTTTCCGGAGAGTAAGTCTCGGGGCAAAAAACGAGGATTGCTTTGGCCTGCCTGTTTTCAATCAGCTTGAAGTACTTGTCCCTGGCAACCTTTGCCCGTTTAACGACATCTAAGGTTTTCAAAGGTACTATGATAAAAAACATGCCCGTGGAAACTTCCTGAACAGGAAATCTTTCGTCGATGTCACTGGTGTTTATGCCAAGTACTTGTGAGATTTGTTCCGGCTCGATTATTTGCCCAAAAATCGGCTCGATTTGTTTCATCCTTAAGACGTTTTTCTCTTTGCCGGTGTAATTGAACGTGACAGGGATTTGTCCGACTTTCAGGTTAAGGATTATTTTCTCAACCGGTTCTTTTATTATTTCCTGTTGTATGACGTAAGCGGTTCCAAGTGTAGGATGTCCGGCAAAAGGCACTTCCTGGGCCGGTGTGAAAATGCGGACATCATATCCGCCTTTTCTCTGGTCGTCGGACAAAATAAAGGTTGTCTCAGAATAATTCATTTCTTTAGTGATATTCTGCATCTCGCTGTCCGACAGACCTGCCGCATCTCGAACGACTGCAAGCTGATTGCCTGCATATTTCTCTTCTGCAAATACGTCAACGATATAGAAAATCATTTCTTTACTCATATCTTCTCCGTTTGATTTGTGTCGTCCATTTCAGCAGACATAAAAGCTACAATAAACGGCAAATGGTCGAATTTCTTTGTACTTTTCTGGACAAAGCCGAATTGACTATACCAATTCTTTAATTTTGTATCTTCTGAAATAATACCTATCTCTACTTTCTGTGCACCGTTTTTTCCGGCCTGGTCGAATATGTGATTTACCAATGCCTTTCCATAGCCTTTTCTTCTATACTGCGGCAATACTGCAAGCCTTTCGAGGTAACACACATCCGGCCCTGCTTTTTCGATTGCTGCACATCCGCAAGGCCGGCCATCCCCTTCCAAAATATAATATCTCAGACCTCTGTCTAAATCACTTTTGACCCGTTCTTTTGTGCAAAATGCCAGATTCTTCGGACAATTTTCGATAGTAAGTTCGAATCTTTCGGCTACGTCACTAAACGAGCTGCGAAGAAGAGTTACTAAAGTATCAATATCAGCTTCATTTGCTTGTCTTATAGTCATTGCGAATACCTAAGCATGGATGCTGTGACATAGACATCTATTCTTGAGGCCGGATTCTCTTCCATCTGCGAGTATCGAGTTCTGATTAAGCCTTTGCTATCAGATACACAGAGAGCATAATCGCCGCCACACATACCCATCCGACCAAGAAACCAATAACCGAGGTACGAGATGGAATTGCTATTTCCAGGTTCGTATTTGGAAAGATGTTTCGCTTCTCAGGTACCACAGCACCCTCAGGTAAAGTGCAGGGTACAGATACCTGCTCGCCCGGCGTAATAGGCGTCCGGGTAAGTGCGTAAAATCTGTCGAGTTTTTCCTTAGCCACCGGCTGCGTCAATAAGCTGGCCACAATCCCGCTTACCAGACCTGCCCCCAGATACAGAATCATTTGCCACGGCAGGTGAAGTTTGTCGTCGAACAGCATGAACTGCGGAAGATATGCCGCAAAAAGCTTGTTGAAATCCCAGATGATGTGCTTGCCAAACGCGATTTCACTTGTAAACAACATCACGGCGAAGCCGACCAGTGTCGTTGCCCAGGCGCCGGCGGTAGTCATTCGCCTCCAGAATAGCCCAAGCCAGAAGGCGATTCCCATCATCGCCGATATCTTCCAGAATATCTCCAGTCCTTCCACCACGCCGCGCAGCCCGTAAGCGAAGGCAACGCCACCGGAGACCACCACCACCGAAGCTATCCGCCCAACCGTGACATAGTGTCCCTCGGGGCGGTCCGGCGCCAAAGGCCTGTAAATGTTTTCTGTGAACAAACCCGAGGAGGCTATCATAAACGCGTCACATGAACTCATGACCGATGCCAATAGTGCGGCAAGGAATATGCCAAGCACGCCCGGTAGAATCTTCGGCAGAAAGTCACCCGCGACCGCCCCGAAGACCTTGTCGGGCTCGACCTCGATGCCTTTGCCGCCGAAATACACAATCGCAGCAAGACCCGTCAGGCACCACGGGACCGTGCAGACGCGTTTGAGCATGTTTCCGAACATCCACCCGAACCTTCCTTCCATTTCCGTTTTGCCCGCGGCGCAGTTGCTCATGGTATGCGGCTGCGTCACGATTCCCACCAGTCCGTTGAACGCAATAACCGCGATGTAGAAAGCCGTTATCCCGGCAGGGGCGACCAACGACAGCTGCCGGGGATCGGCTATCGCCTCGCGAATCCCGTCCATCCCGCCGACGGCATTCATGATCAGCGGCAACAGAAGGAACGAAAAGATTATTGTCAAGATGCCCTGGATAAAATCTGTGATAATCGCCGCTGCAAGACCTCCAGCCACACCATATACCACAAAAACCACAGTCATCAACACAATAGCCAGGTTCGCTGATAAGAGCCCCTGCGTACTGGCTGATATAACCTCGCTCGAACCACGCAGCATCAAACCGATATTCACTGAAAGATTCAGCATCCCGATAACCGCGTACAGCATCGCGACGCTACGGTTGTAACGTGCTTCAAAGACATCACCGGTAGTTATCGCACGAAACCGCCTCATAACAGGCGCAATCAGCCAGTAAAACGGGGTACATGGAAGCCAAAGCCATTGATACCATATTCCGGAAAGTCCGCTCGAAAAGCTCTTCGACGCGACACCCACCGCCTGGTCAGAATGCGTACCCGCCCCGAAGCCAAACATTACCATCATTGCCTTGCCGAACCTGCGAGGCATAAAAAAATCGGCGCTCTTTTGTATCTTCCCTGCTGTCCAGACCCCAATCGCCGCCATAGCCAACAAATACAATCCCAAAATACAAATATCCGCAATGTGCAGTCCCAACATAATATTCACTCCTTAAAGCCGGGTGAGGGAAATCAATTTTCGACAATTGAAAATCAGAAAAAAACCCCGCAGCGCATCCGTTCGCCACGGGGCAATGAAAAAGAACAAACTTACGGTTCCACAACCGTTAGATATACAATGATACTCAATAGATGCCCCTGAGGGTCCTGATCTACTATTACAGACCGGCACGCCGGAATCCTTTATGTACCCTCTTCAGCTATCTTGTCGATCTTCTTCGGGCGTCTCTCGACCTTGCGCGGTATTCTTACTTCCACGCCGAGCCTGCCTAATTCACCGGCCACCTCCGGCTGTACAGGGTCAAGCTGAAAACTTCGCTTCAAATATTCTTCGGCCCGGATTTTATCGTTCTTGCTGAGGTAATAATAGCCGAGCTGCTTATGGATTTTAGCGGAACTCGGCGCCAAGTGAAGCGCCTGCATATAACAATCGAAAGCATATTGATCAAGAAGCTGCTTCTGAAACGCAAATCCGAGCCGGAACGAGATAGTTGCCGAACCGGCAGCCTGGTTCATATAGATATCGGCATAAGTTTTAGACTTGGCAGTATCGCCGCTCTCGATAAAAACCTTTACCATCGCCGCCTGGGCCTCGCTGTGAGCCGGATCAAAACTCAAAGCCACGTTGTAATGATACTCTGCTTTTATCCACTGCCTCTCAGACTGGTAAACAAGGCCCAATTCATAATGAGCTTGTGGATTTTCAAATTTGCGGTCAAGCGCTTTGAGTAAATCGGCTTTCCTTTGTTCTGCAGGTACAGTTCGAACTGTGCCGGCTCCAGTCACGTCCTGGCTTTTGCAACCAACAAGCAGTGTTGTACATAACAAAAGAAGAGCAAAGGTAAAAGCTGTAACCAAATCAAGCCAAAAGACAAAGCTTCCTGCTTCTGATTTCTTCCTTCTGACTTTTCCAGTCATTATGAGCTCCCTCAAAAAAATTTTCGGTCTGCCTAAGACCTGCCATCGACAGGCTGGGATGCCACAATTCTGCCACGCGGCCAAAAGCATTGCAAGAAAAAATTTTAGCAAATCAAACAAAAAAACATTTTTTATTGATACTTGATATTTAATATTTCGGAAAAGGACGGTATCGAGAATTTCTGTAATAAAAAAGGCGGTTCCGGCGACTAATACAACAACAGCCCGCCACAGTCGGGCTTAAGAGCAGATTTGTCTGCACCGTTAGAAAATCAATAAAAGAATTCCCGCTATATAGGGATGATAAACAACGGAGCGAAAGCAAATAATACAGTAAATCGTTTCAGAGTAACGGTCTATGAATCATTGTAGAATCAGAGTTTTGCAAATTCCGTGTCGTATTCAGAAAAGTAGGTAAGTTATATGAAAGCAAATAGTTATCTAAAACCAGCCTGGACACATAATGGCTCCATAAGAACAGACCTTCCCTTAATGGTAATCGGAAAGAAGAAAAGAAAACTGATAGAAACCATAAGCCCAGGTCAGCTCTTTTGTGTCGGTGAAGTTTACCTAAAGACCAACAATAGCTCATTAATAAGGATAAAATGAAGGTCAAGGTACACTAATGTTCACTGAAGCCAGTATTATCAGAATTTTTGTAATAAAAAAGGCGGTCCCGGCGACTATAATAATATAATAACGGCAGCCGTTCAAAAGGAGATTTGCTTACAAGTGATTGACTGGCAGACAATTATCGAAAAACACGGCCCTGTAGTTTGGCAGACTGCTTACAGGCTTCTTGGCAACCGAGCTGATGCTGCCGACTGTTTCCAGGAAACGTTTGTTAGTGCACTGGAATTCTCCCGGCGTCAGCGTATTCGGAATTTTTCTGCCCTGTTGATACACCTTGCTACCGTACGGGCGATAGACCAGTTGCGAAAAAGATTCCGCCGGTCGGACAGTAACGTTGCTTCTGCTGACTGGGTTGCTGTGCCGAGCAAAAATCCGGGCCCGGTTCAAATGGCGCAGCAGCAGGAGTTGATTGCCAGGCTGCGAGAGTCGCTTATTCAATTGCCGCCGGCCGAAGCGCAGGTATTTTGCATGCGATACCTGAATGATATGAGCTATCGGCAGATAGCAAAAGAGCTTGGTATTAAGACAAATGCCGCCGGTGTACTACTCCATCGGGCCAGAGCGAAACTACGAAAGTCTTTTGAGGTCTCGACAAAAGAGAAAAATGAGGTTGTATTATGAAAGAAAGAGAAAGTGAAAATATCCTGGAAAAAGCTGTAAATGCTCTCAACAATGAGCAGGTTCCGCCCGGCCCGCCCCGGGAACTGGCAAATTCAACCGTTGCAAAGCTAACTGAGATTTCAGGGCAAACAAACACCTTTTCGAACGGCAGGCGAATCCGCCTTATAGAGAGAATAAAGATCCCGAACAGCTTCACTAAGGTTGCTGCCGCAGCCGTGTTGCTGATTATGGCCGGTTACTCGACCGGACGACTCTTATCTCCCAAACCGCCGGATATCGAACAACTCCGGATTGCTCTTGAGCCGGCTATTCGCCAGAACATCCTTGACGAGATGAAGCAATACTGGCAGTTAGGCCTGACGGCCAGTTATGCTCAGCTTAAAGACGACCTCAGTCAGCAATATCGTCGTGATTTGAATCAGTTTGCAGCATACACTTTAGCTGCTTCCGGTGTTGCGACTAATCAACGGCTTGAAGAGCTTATCGAGTCAATTAATCAAGCTCAAACGCAGGATAGGCAATGGGTAGCAGCAGCACTTGGCGACATAGAATTAAACCGACTGCAGGACAAAGCCCAGTTAAGTAATGCTTTTGCGACCTTTGCCGTCCAGACCGAGCAGAATATGGCACAAATTTTATCTTATACTCAACCAGAGAGTTTAGTTCCAACCAGATTCAAAGACCCAAATAATTTAAATTAAAGGAGCAAAAAATGAAAAAGCTTATTACTCAAACAATTATTGTATTAATCATCGTCAACCTGATAACAGCAGGTTTCACACTTGCTCAAGATGTCATCGAGGAAGATAACCAGGAAGTCCTCGATACGCAGACGCAAGAAGAGGAGATTGCAGAAAAGATGGCTGAAAGGCAAGCAATAATTGCACAAGAGCAGATGAAAGCGGCAGAAAAACAGATACAAGTCGCAGTAAAGAAGCAGAAGGACATTGAGCAGAAGGTGAAAGATTTAATGGTAGATATTCGAATCCCCGAAATCACTCTTCCGCATTTACCACATTTATCGCATTTGCAACACAGCGGCGGCGGCGGGATTCTCGTGATTCCCTCGGCCGAGATGAAAGTGGAAAATCTTGCTGCGATAACTGAAGATATGAGCGTAATGTCCCGCATCTTCGACAAACAGCTTGGCCAATCAAATGAGCCAACAGCAAGAGGGGGATTGTATGGCGATTTTAATCCATTTTTTGGGCGTGCCAATCGTACAACAGAAGCCATTTATCTTGAAGGTTATGGAGCATTGTTTTTGATGAAAATAAACATGCTGCTCTCGTCGCCCCCCGAAGCACAGAAAAAGGAGAAAATTAAAGAAGAAGATACGGACCCTGTCTGGTCACAGATGAGACGGGAAATGTATGAGCCCGAAGATACCAGAAGAAGCAGGCCCGCTGACCGCCCGGAAGAAAAATACGATGCCGAAAAGGTCGAAACCCTTAAAACTAATCTTATAAAAACACTAAAACATGCGACGAACATCCAGGCTTTGAAACCAGAGCAGTTGGTGATTCTCACAGTCATTGGAGATGGACGCCGGTCTGCCTCGACTATCACACAGTCATTTATCCATGGCAGAAGCATAGGTCGTAGCAGGATTGTCCAAACACTCCCTGAAGTTGAAGCGGATTCTTTACAGCCTACTGTTCTGACGATTTGTGCGAAAAAATCAGACATCGATGCCTTTGCAAAGGGCGAGCTTGATTATGACCAGTTTCGCCAGCGTACCGGGATTTTCAAGTCTTATGCAAAAGCCGGACAACAAGATTCTCCGGGTGCCGAAGAACACCAGGTTGCTCATGAAGGAAATCAAGTTTCTCATGAAGAACATCAAGCTGCTCATGAAGAGCACACTGCGTTTTAGCCGGTTTAGTAAATAGACTGATAACCTCACAATGTTGGTTAACGAATTAAAAGCTATATATTTAAATACAGGAGTATAAAAATGAAATCTTTTATCAGAGCCTTTACGATTATTATCATTCTTGCTTTAATCCCGACGGCTTCCGCCACGGCCCAAATCACTCCGGCCCCTGCCCCGTCTCCGGCCCCAGCTCCGGCCCCAGCCCAAAGCCAGCAAGTAATCTACGAACTTGACAAAACACCGGATTCGCGTTTGAGAGATTTGAATGAAAAGTTAATCCAGCTAAATATTGCCACTTCAGGGCAGCACGGCGGCGGGAAAGTACTCGTGATTCCCACCGCAGAGATAAAACCGCAGGATATGGTCACCTTAATGGAAGATATGACTGTTATGTGCCGCATCTTTGATAAAAAGCTGGCACAGTCGAACCTGATTCCGGGAACGCCCTTTATTGGCAGGGTGACATTACCAAGCACTTTTTCTCTGGACAATGGTTCCATAGAGGCTATGTACATTCAGGGCTATGGTGCGCTCTTTATGACTACAGTTGATTTTCCTCTCTCGCCTCCGCCACAAACAGAGGAGCAAGAGGAGGCTAAAGAAGAAGATGCCGACCCGGTTTGGGAGCAGATGAAACAGGAGATATTTTCACCCCAGGAGGCCGCAAAACGCACTTCGGACCGTCCTGAAGAAAAATATGACGCCAGGAAGGTGAAAAACCTCAAATCCACTCTTATCGAGGCGCTCGTACACGCGGCAAACATCAGAGGCCTCAAACCGGATGAGTTTGTAGTTCTTACGGTCACCAGGGAAGCTGGCTGGTCTGACCCACTTGCCACGCGGTTATACGGCAACGGCGACAGCAGGTTTATCGCGACAGCATCCGGAGGCACTAAATCCGGTACTTTGTCTCCTACGGTCCTGACCATTCGTGCTAAAAAGTCATACGTCGATGCGCTCGCACAGAACAAAATTTCTTTTGACCAGTTCCAGGAAAAGATACAGCTCCTTTCATATCCCTGTCTGGGCGAAAACCTTAGTCGCGGCTCGATCCCTTCTTTTTGGCAGGGCGAAACGATCAGTGTCACTCCTGGTTCTTCCTCGACCGGAAGGAGTGGCAGGCGTTCAGGAGGTAGAAGCGGCGGCAGAAGCGGCGGCAGAAGCGGCGGCATAGATGACGTAATGGAAGGAACAAGCGTCGAATAGAAGGCCCATCCGGTATATTCTGTCGGCAAACTCAGTAGAGGAATCCTGAAAATATTAAACCCGCCGGGTAAATCGGCGGGTTTTCTTTTGCTCGCAATACGCAATATGAATTAAATGTCGAGATTCTGAACTTCCAGTGCGTGGTCGCGAATGAAGTTTCGGCGTTTCTCCACATCATTGCCCATTAATATGCTGAACAATCTGTCCGCTTCACCGGCATCGTCGAGTTTGACGCGCAACAAAGTGCGCGTCTGCGGATTCATTGTCGTATCCCATAGCTGGTCGGCGTTCATCTCGCCCAAACCTTTGAAGCGTTTTATCTCAATTCCTTTAACGCCTATCTGCCTTATGCTTGCGCATATATCCCCTAATGAAGCGGCCGGGTATTTATCATCGCCGCTGAGAAGCTCGAACTTTGTCGGCGTTGTCTCACTGGAAAGGTCTTTGGTGGGTTTTGACAGAAAATCATTCAGGTCCAAACCGAACTGTTTTATAAGCTGGTTGTTTATTTGATTGATTCGGTCAACCTCGTGAAGCTCCTCGGCATCAATTGACTCTTCCTCTTCACCTCCAGTTTGCTTTTTGAGCTCATCGAGCCGCTTGTCGTATTCTTCTCTTTTATAGTAAATCTCCTCTTCGTTTTCAGTGCAGATACGAAATTCCGGCAGCCCTCCTTCGGCGGGATTATAATACGCCCTGATGAAGTCGGTGAAGTTAATGCCGCGTCTGCTCAAAACCATTATAATGCGTTCGGCCTCGGACAGAATTTTCACAAGCTCAGTCAGCTCTTTGTCGCAAACTTCGCGTGTCCCGTTGGAACCTGCCTTATTGTTCTTAGCTGAACCGCCTCGGTCTGCCAGTGCCTTTTTATCTTTATTATCGTCCCTAATGATAAGTTCCGTGCCTTCAAGCCCCTTGGATATCATCCGCTTGTGCATTTGGTTTTCGCTCAGGATATACTCTGATTTCTTTTGGCCCTTGATTTTGATTTCGTACAGAGGCGGCTGGGCGATATAAATCTTATTCTTCTCAAACAATTGCTGCATCTGCCTGAAGAAAAAAGTCAGCAGCAGAGTTCGAATATGTGCGCCGTCGATATCTGCGTCTGTCATTAATATTATCTTGCCGTATCTGCATTTTTCCAGATTGAACTCGTCAGCGCCTATACCGGTCCCCAAAGCGCTGATAATGGTTCGGATTTCCTCATGTGCCAGCATCTTTTCGACACGCGCTTTTTCCACGTTGAGGATTTTCCCCTTCAACGGCAAAATCGCCTGAATATTTCTGTCTCGACCTGATTTTGCCGAACCACCCGCGGAATCACCTTCTACTATGAATATCTCCGTACTCTCTTTTTCTTTACTCGAACAGTCCCACAATTTGCCTGGAAGATTTGAGCCGCTCAGCGCTCCTTTTCGTCTGGTAAGTTCCCGCGCCTTCCTCGCTGCTTCTCTGGCTGCCGCCGCCTGGATGGCCTTGTTCAAAATCCGTTTTGCTTCCGCCGGATGCTCTTCCAGGAAATGTCCTAATTGTTCGTTGACTGTTGACTCGACGAAGCCGCCGACCTCAGGATTAGTGAGCCGCACCTTCGTCTGAGCTTCAAAATGCGGGTCTGCGAGTTTCACCGTTACCACCGCCGTTAAGCCCTCACGAAGGTCGTCGCCGGTTGTCCCCTGTCCGTTTTTCAGCAGATTATTATTTTTGGCATAATAATTCATCGTCCGGGTCAATGCCGTCTTAAAGCCCGAAAGATGTGTTCCGCCGTCGATGTTTCGGATGTTGTTGGCGAAGACCAGCACGTTTTCGGTGTAGCCGTCGTTGTACTGCATCGCCACTTCACAGCTCAGCATTGCCTCACGGTCTTCCCTTGCCAGATGGATAACATCTTTATGAAGTGTTTCCTTGCCCTCATTCAGATGTTTGACAAACTCCTTAATCCCTTCCTCAAATTTGAATTCCACTTTTTTCTTATATCTGTCATCTCTGAAGCTGATTTGAAGTCCGCCGTTAAGATAAGCTAATTCCCGTATTCGTGTCAGCAGCGTATCGTATGCTAATTCGTGGTCTCCAAATATCTCTTTGTCGGGCATGAAGGAGATTTTTGTACCGCGTTTACTGGTCGGGCCGATTGTTTTGACTGGTCCCCTGGCGACTCCTCTGGCGCACTCGAAATGATAGTGTTTTCCGTTTCGATACACGTCGGCTCCCAGCCATTCGCTCAGGGCATTAACAACGCTGACGCCGACGCCATGAAGCCCGCCTGCCACCTTATAGCTGTCACTGTCGAACTTTCCTCCGGCGTGCAGCGTTGTAAGCACCACCTCTAAAGCGCTGGTCTTTGCCTCTTTGTGTTGTTCGACGGGTATGCCTCGGCCGTTATCCTCGACCTCACAACTGCCGTCGGGATGGACGCGGACGTTTATATTATCGCAGAATCCCGCCAATGCTTCGTCGATTGAGTTATCCAATACCTCATAGACCAGATGATGCAGACCTCCGCTGCCGCGGTCGCCGATATACATATCGGGCCGTTTACGTACCGCATCCACACCCCCAAGAATCTTTATATTGCTGGCATCGTATTGATGATCCTTCATACCGCTTCTTTACCTCTATCCTTTATATCGTCTTTCTTAGTTGGTAAACTGTCTGTTTTTTTCGCTTTCGCGCTCCAAAATAACGCTCAAGCAACAACGAATTTTATTTCTGTCAACCGAACTCTTGGACACTGCTGCTGCAGTTCTTTAAGAAGCTCCGAACTGCATAATTGAAGCTCGTACTTGTATGAAGGCGAATCCACCCTGACCTTCAACTTACCGCCGTCAACATCAACAATTTCACAGTGCTTACAAAGCTCAGCCGGTATTAGCTGGCTCCACACTTCGACTACTGCGCTAAACCTCGCCTGCCGCGGTGAAACCCACTTGGTCATAAACGTCTGGGCGACATCGCCCACTTTGGCTGTTTTGTCAAGCTTCTTTACTAATCGCCCTTTGACAGCATCACGTAGTAATTGTTCGCCTTCATCCATAATGCACCTTATATCTCGGTCGAGATACAACCAACAAGACTTAAAACTCCGTTTATGTCCGGCAGATATATAACTATCCTAAGTTGATGGGCATTAGAACGTACAGGAAATTTGTCCCGCTTTTTATCAGGCCCGGCCTATCCGACTGACCTAACTCAAATTCGAATTCCGGCGTCTTGATAACACGCAGAACATCTATTAAAAACTGAGGGTTAAAGCCGATTTCCATCGCCTCGCCTTTATAATCTATGGGCATATCCACCTGGGCATCGCCTGTCTCCGGTGCTCTGCCGGAAAACACCAGCTTGCCCTTTTCAATCGACAGCTTAATCCCCCTCGATTCCTCACTCGTCAACAGCGATGCACGACGAACAGCACTCAACGTGCCATCGGTCGATAGCGTCAGCTTCTTGTCGTGATCGCTCGGAATTATATCCTCATACTTTGGAAAGTTGCCTTCCACGAGATTTGAGCTTATAACAACGTTCGCACAGCTTATTATAATCTGGTTATCGACGAGTTTAACTGTCACGCTGTCTTTCTCGCTGCTGCCGATTTTATCCAATAGTCCCATTGCCTTGGCCGGCACTATTATGTTTCCCGGCACTTCGTTTTTCGCCGGCGCCGAAGACAGGTTAACTCTGCACCGTGCTAATCTTCTGCCGTCTGTCGCAACTAACAGCAGCTTCTTGTCCTTTATCTCCCACAGCACGCCGTTAATAGCGTAGCGGCTGCTTTCTTTCGCCGTCGCAAACAGACTTTGCTCGATGCCGGCCTGAAGATTACCCAAAGCAATTTTTATGTCACCGTCGCCGTCGAAACCGGGCACCACCGGATACTGCCCCGGCTCGCCTGGTGAGAGGAGCGTAAAGTGACTGTCAGTGCCTTTTATTTCGCATGTGCCTTTTGAACCTTCCAATAAAAGGACATCGTCAACGCTTTCACGCACAATCGCCGCCAGCCTGTCGGCCGGCACAATAATCTCACCTGCTTTTTCAACCTGAACCTCGGAGACCAGATAGTTGATACCGACCTCTAAATCCGTTGCACATATCCGAACTGCTTTCTCCTCTGCAGTGATTTGCACACATCGCAGTATCGGCTTGGGTGTTCGGCTCGGCACGACGGACGTCAGCAGACCCAGGGCTTCGCTAAGGGCCGCTCTGTTGAAAGTTACTTTCATAGTAAACCTCTGCGCTAAAATATAAAATAAGGTTAGAAATCAAAATTTCTTCCGTAAAAATGCCTGCGTAGTTTACACTAAAATGTGCACCTTCACAACCTTATTTTCGCAAAAAAAATGAAGCTTGTCGAATACGCATTAACCTTACTGCTATTGGGATTTATAGAGATGCCAGAGGGGTTTTAAGGGCCGATAAAGACAGAAATCTTATGGAGCATCAGCCCGATTAAAGGTGTGGATAGATAAGGATTTCCTCAAGATGAAATCGGTTTATGTGTTTACCTGGTACCCGGTTACAGGTTTTTTTGACGTATATTAACCTCAAGATATTGAACGCCCCATTCCAGAGCTTCTTCGTGAGTGGCGAAGAACACGTCGAGCCGGTTTCCTTTGATGGCGCCGCCTCTGTCGAGGACTTTCACGGGCTGGCTGTTGCTATAGCCGGGAATGAGCATTTCGGTGTCGAAGGAGTAGCGTCTGTCCGCCGCCACAAAGGTATCGCCCGGCTGTATCTCGTACCCGCAGGCCGTTATCCCGTCTGAATATTCACCGCAGCAGCTCGGACACGGGCAATAGGCCGTTACACGCATTTCTATAATTTCCCATTCCCCGGGCAGCTCAATATTACGCTCGGTGTTACTCTCGATCTTGCTCTCAGTATTAATCTCAGCATTACTTTTCTCAGTATTATTCTCGGTATTACTTTCTATTATATTACTCTCAGGCTTAATCTCGGAATCGTTGGGTTGTTGTTCTGTAATAATCTCCGGTTTTGTTTGATCTTCTTGTGAATGTTGCGGTTCAGCAGGTTCAGTCTTTGCTTCGGGTTCATTCGAAACAAAACTGTCTTCGCTCTCTACATCCGCAATAGTATTGCTGAGTAAAATTATCGGACTTTTACTCTTTGAGCTTACCTCGTTAGAAATATTGCTTTTTCCTTGCTCATTCGGATTACCCGAATTTCTAACAGAGCGAGCTATATCAGCGAGTAAACACACGATGCAAATGACGGCTGCCAGATTTATCAACTTAATAAATACGCCACAGAAACGGTTGAATTTTGCTTTTTCCAATGGACACCCCCCTCAAAATACGTCAAATGGATTCGCGATAATTCAGATTAATCTTGCCGTTTTGTTAACCCCCTCGTCCTTGAAATGATGTCAATATTGTACCTTAAAGCCCGCTTAAATTCAACCCAAATTGTCTGAAAACCGCTTTTTCTGAGCTGATAATGGGCTTATAGAAAAGATCGCAGGCTATTATAGGTCTATAGAAAAAAGTTTTTGCAGCATACCGAATTGATTTGTATGCACAATAGCACTGCCTGTTCCGATTGTCTTGAGGATATAGCGGCTATGTCTTTGGCCGAATCATTTGAGGATTCTTTTAACTTCCTTCCTTACCGCTAACCATTCAGAAATTACAAACGAAAAAAGGGCCTATACCGAATAAGTATAGGCCCAAAATTAACAAATCTACTTTCATTAGCTGCACAATTTTACTTAACAGCCAAATGCCGTCTTACTGTGCAGGTGCGTACAGACGAATATCATCGAAGTACATCATACCTGAGCCGCCGGCAACCGGATTA
>JACKQG010001418.1_pt1 | contig 27250 bp, 36 predicted proteins | sample 8237621 | NCBI WGS metagenome assembly JACKQG01 (sample SAMN15677084, study PRJNA649215) | marine metagenome | biome: marine; feature: Black Sea; material: saline water; isolation source: suspended particulate matter (SPM) from the Black Sea western gyre | collected 2013-06-09/2013-06-10 | depth... | reverse complement strand
TAAGGTTGGCGGGATGCTCCAGGCGGAAGAGTCACTGTTGACCGCTTTCTTCGGAAGGGGGGACACCGAGGAGTCGCGACGGGCGCTCGAGATTTTGATTGCACAGTACCGAGGGATGTTCGGGAGGGCAGATTTCTTTGACCGAATGTTTGAAACCGCTGATGGCGGCGTCGATAAGGCTATTGGCCGGTTCCTGAAAGGCGACGACCCAGAAGAGGTGGCACGGTTCAGGGTGGGTCTTTGGACAGAACGGTTCCTGGGGGAGGCACGCGAGATTGTTGACGACGCGAAGCAACAGTGGGAACTTTCCGTGCATGGTCTGGGGGTCTTGACGCCAGGGGAAGTTAGGCAACGCGCTGTTGGTATGGCAGGGATGTTGGGACAGGACCTGAAACCCCTCTCTGACGCCATGGCGGAACCGCTAAGGCAATTTGATGACTTGGTTCGAAATGGCAAATTGTCGGAAGCGATTCTGATTAGAACAGAAACAGTTTCGAATCTGGTAGAAGATTATGAGCGGTTGGGAGTGGCTAGTGAACTGGCGTTTGCCATGGCGGATAGGGCATTCACGCAAGGCTTAAGCGACATTGACAATTTCTCAAAAGACGCCGACGATGCCATTGACTCGTTTGACGCTCGACTTAGACTTTTGGCCCAGTCAAGGATCGATCCTGACATCGATGTTGGCAAAGCGTTTACTGGTGACGATTTCTTCCTTGATTTCGCTGAACAGTATGTGATCGCCTCGGAAATAATTAGCAGAAATCCTCTTCACGGGGACCTTGAAGAAATGGATCGTCACAACCTCGCCCTGGAGTTGGCGGAGACCCGCGTCCGTGCAATGAGTGATGCCTATCTGGAGGCGTCGGGCGCGGCTGACGAGGCAGGCGAAACTATTGGCTTTGCTATGTCGATTATGCAGACAGGGTTCGACAAGGCAGACAAAGCAGCCAAGGCTCTGCAACATCGGTTCGATAATCTAATCGGCAGGGCTTTGGATCTGCGCTCTTCGCATCTTGGTTTCAACGATTCCCTGCGAGACATGGCCGATTCGTTGTATGACTCGGGTGGAGCAATCGATAGTTTTTCTGAATCTGGCTCAGGGGCGCAGCAGGCGATCGTTGATCAAATTAGCGCCGCCGAAGAGTACGCCGAAGCGATCCTGGAGGCAGGCGGCACTACCGAGGATGCCGAAGCACAGTTCAAGTCATTCTTAGGGTCGATTACAGCAACGGCGCTAAGCAACAATGTGGATGCTGATGCCCTCCGAAATCTGTTCCGTGATTTGAAAGTGGACCCTGAAAACATTTCGTTGATGTTTGCTGCCGATGACGACCTTGCTTCTGATTCTCTCATGGAGTCAGCCATAAGAATGTCGAAACGAACTCAAAATTTCTTGTCTGACAAGGGACACGAAATCGGCGTTGACGCAATGTTGGGCATTGATCAGGGGTTGAAAGACGGGACGCAGGATGTGTTGAATACAGCAGAAAGAATCTTTGCTGAGTTGATCAGGGTCTCCAGAGGATTTCTGGGAATCAAGTCACCATCAGTTGTTTTCGCTAAAGATGTTGGTCGACCAATCACGGCAGGTATCGCTAAGGGTGTTTTAGATGAGCGATCAAACCTTCGGAACGCTTTACGCGAATTGATAGACGACGCCATTTCTGTCGCGAGGACGCGAACAAACGCCGTGTCGCGTGCCATTTCGGCAGTTTTTGATTTGGAAGACACCCACAAGAAACTAGAAAAGATGCAGCGCGATTTCGGCGCTACTGGCGAAACAACGAGAAGGGAACGGCTCACCGAAAGAGGCCTTGAACGCGACCTGGCGGACGCTCAGCGGGCGCTTCGTTTAGGGCAGGGGCATCAGGAGGACCTGGAATTGGCGCTTCTGGATGCCGAGGAAGCGCTGATGGGCTTCAGGGCTTCGGTCACGTCGGGCTCTCCGGTGGCGAAAGCAGAGTTGGAACTATTGGACGCTGGCGCCGCTGTTGCTGACTCCCAGGCCCTTATGAAGATGGAGGGCGATAAGGCTATTGAAATGTTCGGCAATCTAGCCGCAACGATGGGGCTAAACGTAGACAGGGCTCAGGAATTGTTGGAAATGGGCGAAGGGGGCGAAACGATCTTTGATCGGATGTTTAGCGACGATGTAAAGCAGGCAATCGAGGACGTTGCAGCGGGCTTAGGTTGGGTCAATACAGAACTTGATTCCCTGAAGGGAGATGAGGAAGGGAGGGGCACAGTCGTACTCCCGTTTGGAGTAGACGGCCGCCCCATCACGGACGTATTTAGAGATACGTTCAGCGATTCACCCGAAGTGGCCGTAGCAGCAGGCGACCTACCCCCAGGCCAGGTTTCTCTAGGGGTGAGAGCAAGCACCATCGCTGCTCCTGTCTCTGCTCCTATCCCCGAACGCTATTTGGAGCAGTTGACGCCAGTGGCGTTGAAAGCAACGATGGTGGATGCTTTGACATCCAGCGCTGACCAGATATTCTCAAATTACGCCCCAGTGATTACAGTCAACGTAACTACAGCATCTGACGACCCACAGACTGTCGGCGATGTTACCGCTAGTGCGATTTCACGGACTATCAGAGAAGGGGCTTCGGGCGGGTTCATAACCAACCCGTCCTACAATGATCTTTGGCGGGGTGGGCACTAATGGCTTGGGTTGAGTCGTACACCGTTAACGGGGTTTCGTTTGCTGGCCCCAGGTTCGCCATTGAGTCATTGACTGATTCGACGCCGCTTCTACGCGGAGAAAACTTGACGCCAGCGATGGATCACGGTTTGCGGTGGCGTCGGAAACGAATGGGGGGACGTACCGAAGCGTGGACCATGTGGGTATCTGACGAGAACGCTAGCGGCGTGCGGCCCACCACAACTAATGGGCAACGCGCCCAGTTCCACGACAACTGGGACACTGTTATGGGGGTGTTGTTGACGAATCATGCAGCAAGCGGCTACGACGCCCCTTTACAAGTGGTTCGGAATGTAAAGGCGACTCCTTCCAGTCCTGTATCTGCATACCGTGTCAACTATGGGGAAGTAAACGAGCAAATCCAGACTGAGGATTATGCTACGTTTGCGAGCACTCGCTTCACGGCCCGAATCTTGTACATGGATCCCCGCTGGTATGAATGTTCTTCGGCAGGGGCGAAAACGAATTCAACTTTGACTGCTTCCGGGAACCCTGGCGGGACAGGGCTAATGACACGCATGACTATTGCTTTGGCGTCAGGGACAGCGAACCCGTACATTGAGAACACGACAACGGGTAGCAAATTGACGTATTCGGGGACTCCGTCGGGAACGGTGACGTTCGACACGACTGCGTACACGGCAAAAATCGGGGCTACAGATGTGACCGGCAGCGTTGATCGAACCGGTTCCACAACCACCGACTGGTTCCAGTTGCGCCCTAACGTAACCAACACTTTCTCTTCTAACGTCTCCTACACCATCACCTATACCAAAGCGTTCATCTAATGGCTGCGGAAACACCGTGGGATGTGCGGGTCGTAAATTTGGCGTCCGACAGTTTGACTGTTGTTTCACACGTCCCGAATTGGAATTCGTTGCAGTTCGGCGACATGTTGAATTCGCCTGGGCACGGCAGCCTTGAGGTCGATTTTGATGAAACATGGTTGTCGGATTTTTATTCAGCCAATAGTGCGTACCCGTGGGAAGGCAATTATGGCCTTCAGGTGTTGCGGTCCGGCCAGTTGGTGTTCACGTTCATTATTGAAGAATCTGAGATCGAATACGCGGGTGCCCGCCGCCGCGTTGTCATGGGTGGGCGGGGCATCATCGCATGTTTGCTATGGGCAGTTGTTCTTCCCGACGGGTGGGATGAATCAGCGTCGGATCCTGACGGACTAGTTGACTATGTGAACCGCGGTTTTGGCGACTCGCATTCAACTACAGCCGAATTGGATGCGGGAACGTATTCGGTTGATAGCCCAAAATATAAGGCTTACGGTGGCGGCGCTTTCGTTTACCTGTTCAACGAGGCCGACAGCGGAAGCACTCAAACTTGGCAGGGAACCGTTTCGGGGACAACGGCAGACATTGTCACTGGGACAGCGAACCGCAACAGCAGCGGCGTGTCGTGGCCCTTGTCGTTGAAGTCTGGGACGACAGTCACAACTGATTCGAATGGGACGGCATGGAGCGCTACGGGCACCTACCCGTCGGCTGATGTGACCTGGCTGTTCGAGGTTCCGTCTGGGCAAACCATGCTTGCCACTTTGGAACAATGCGCCGATTTGCAGGCGCAAGCACAATGGATGGTTTCCCCCAGTGGAGAAATCTCGTTGGCTAAAAGTGTGGGGGTGGATAAGACCAGCACTATTCTGCTGACTGTTCCGAATGCTGTCAGGTCGGCGAATGCTTTCCGCCGCACCGATTTGCGAAGCCACATGATTGGTTCAAATGGGTGGGTGTTCGAGCATGCAACCGATACTGCGGCGACAACTACCTATGGTCGTCGCGAAGGGTTTGTTGGCCATGACAACGCTCACGGCCAAGGCAACGTTGAAGCAACGAAGGCTGCTTTGAACGATGTTAAAGATCCGTTGGATGAGTTCACGTTCCAATATGTAGAAACGGATACGACTCAGGCGTGGCTGGACTTTGCTGTCGGTGACAAAGTCCGCATCGAATATGAGCCTGGGACTATTCAGAACAGGCAAGTAGTTGGGTTGTCCGCAAATCTTGACCCAACGTCTTCGTCGGTTGAGGTGACAATCGGTGATGTTGTTTCAAACAGTATTGCCCGGTTGGAGAAGAAGGAAGACACGGAACAGTACTCGGATCTAATCAACCAAAGAAACGTTACATCTAACAAGAAGCCGAACCCTCCAACCAATTTGACAGTTACACCTGATGTGGAGGGTTTGAGCAGACGGGCAACGCTGTCGTTCAATCAGCCCGCTGGATGGGAAAACGAGATCGCCCATTATGAGGCAGAGGTGTATAACACGGCTGCTTCAAGCCAGAAGTATCGACAGTCTCGACCGGTAAATCGCGGTTCGTCTGGGCAGACGATGGAAATCAACGGGTTTGGAACAAAGGGTGGATCCTATAAAGCGAATGTGCGGGCGATTTCCAAGTTGGGGCATATTAGTGATTCGTCTACTGAGACGACGTTCACGATGCTCGCATCAGGGGAGGGCACGTCAAGTGACCCTAACAAGCCGAATCAGATTTCTGGAGTGTCGCTGTTTGGGATGCTTAACGCAATCCTGGTCAAGTTCAATGATCTGAATTCCGGTTCGAACGTAACCATTTCAGGGAATCGCGGTAAATACGAGATCCAAGTATCGAACGCTACTGGCGGGGCCGCTAATTGGACTTCCAGCAATGTGTGGACACGAACAATCGGGGGAAACACTTCTGGCGATACCGGCACAGCGGCGCGGCAGGCGTTTGTTCCCACTGGCGACGGATTCATCATTCCTGGTTTGAAGTCAGAGTCCGGTGGACGCACCCACTATGTGCGGGTTCGTGGAATCAACTGGGATGGCACCGAAGGGGACTGGTCTTCGACGGTGTCGGTGTCTTTGGATACTGATGATGAGTCACAGACTGGCGTGTGGATCGGTGAGGACACTATTCATGCTTCGCACATCAAAGCGGGGACAATCACTGCTACAGAAATTTTGACGGGGACGATTACGGCATCCGAGGTTAGTGCTAACGAAGTTTTTGCTGCTTCGATCCAGTTGCCACCCCCCGCTACTGGCGCTACAAGCGCTGGTGATACAGCCACGGTTCGAGCGTTCACAATTGACCACGATGGCAACATGTGGTGGGGGAACTACGCGTCGTTTACGGCGGCGGTTACTGGCAACGATAATCCGCGTTTCAAAGCCGACGGTACCGATTTCTTTGTTGGCGGTTCCACAAACTCGATGCATTGGGATGGCACCGAGTTGGAAATCAAAGGGAAATTCACTGCTGGACAAATCAATATCAACTCCGGCAAATTCCAGGTTGACACTTCTGGAAATGTGATAGCGAAAAGTGTCACTTTGGGCGATCAATACAATTCTGTTGGTACTGTTTTGGGCGGGTCGGGCGGGGTTCGGATCAAGGTCGACACCATCGATTATTCGCCATGGACGACAACTACTGCGCTGGAGTGGTTGTCAAACAACCTGTCCACTACTTACGGCTCTGTTGTCGGCGGACAGATGAGTATCACTGGTACCGGTGGCGGTATGCGCTTGCAGGCCGGTAGCGGAAGTTCCAACACCTATGTACAGGTGAACAATCCCCCACCGGCAGGAGGAACAACTTATGGCATACACCTCGTGGCGACCACTACGAATGCTGATGACATTCAGGTTTTTGCGGGAGGCGACTTGGAGTTGGACGCGAGCATCATCTTTCTTGGTACGTCAAGTGGTGGGTCGCAGGTCAAGGTTCCCAGAAACGGAATTGAACTAACCAGCAACACCCCAGCGGTCGCTAGCAACAAGTTGTACAACGTTTCAGGCACGTTGTATTGGAATGGGAGCAGCATCGGATCGTCATCCTGGGACTTGTCGGCCAACTATGGGACCACGGGTTCAGCGGTCACTGTCACTAGTGGCGATCGTGTCGATTTCACGGATTTGGGCGCAGGGATCTCTGTAACTCGGCCATCGGGGACAACGATCCGCACGGCACTCGATATTGGCGGCATGACAAACGTGGTGGCGGCTGCCACCGACAAGATCGCTATTTGGGATGTCAGCCTTAACGCTCACCGCAACGTTACGGCGGAAAGCATCGCCGATTTGGCTAGCGGGTCGTATTCGTGGACAATGTCTGCCAACGGTGGCACCACAACTGAAATAACTGATTCCGAAAATGTCGATTTCGACAACATAAGTAGCGCTGGGATTCTTGTTTCGCGTATCGGCAACACGATTCGCACAGCACTCGATATCAACGCCATGACGGCGACCACTCCGGTCACCACTGACACACTTGCGATTTACGACAGTTCGTTGACTGCCCATAGGTCGATCACTCTTCAACAGATCCTGGATCTAGGTGGTGGCGATGTCACTTACGTTGGGGCGATTTCGTCGCAGGGTTTGACATCCACTAACCCTGGTGGGCCTACTCCAACATTGGGGTTGGATGTGTTCAACAATTTGAGCACGACAACTCCGGCAACGGGCGACTGGGTGCCTCTTTACGACATCAGTACTGGGTTGCATAAAAGGGTCACGGTTTCCAATCTGGTCACCCAGGGCGGGGCGGGAGCGTTCCTCCCGTTGAGCGGCGGGACCATGACGGGGGCCATCAACTTTACTTCCGGCAACTGGATTCAGGGCTCAACTGGCGGCGGGATGGTTGTTACGGGCGGGTCGGGTCAAAGCGGCTGGTTGCGCGGCAACGGCGGCGGGCAGGGTGGTGTTCAGGCCACAGGGTCTCAGATCAATCTTTACCACGGGTCAACAAACGTGTGTGAAACGGATACATACGGGCTCAAAGTATCAGCGGGAAGGGTCGTCGTTGGAACCAGCACCAACTACAGACTTTCCTACTCCGCGGCGAACGGCGGATCCATAGCGATTGCAGCCAACAATGCCGGTAAGGCCTATTTCCACTCAGGTGGGGTCCAACTCATCATCCCGAGTACAGCCACATGGGGTGGATACATCACGCGAAGCGGCTACGACCTGTACTTCTACACATCGATGGCGGCTCACAAAGAACAGGTTGACACAATTCCTGCCGAAGAAGCCACTGCTCGGCTAAAAGCCCTTCGGCCCGTGGAGTTCACTTTCAAACAATCAATGATCGGAGACGGCGACAATGACCTTGTGCCGTTCACCCGCCAGCGAGGCTTCATCGCCGAAGAGGTCGCTGCCGTAGATCATTGGATGGCGTCATGGGGTTGGGTTGATCCTGAAACCGAGCAGGAAATAAAGTACGAAGAAGGCATGTCTCTTGATGACACTGTCCCCGTGAATTATTCAGACAAAGCGATAATCGCTGATCTTGTTACTGTTGTACAATCACTAGAGGCCCGCCTGGCGGTTCTAGAAACTTAGGAGTAGACTTTCAACATGGCCACATTCACTACTACCATGCCTGACGCCCAGGTCGAAACATTCGTCGCTTATTTGGGCAAGGAGGCAGCAACCGAAGAGGAACGCCTCGCGGTTGTTACCGATTGGGTTCAAGGCTTAATCAATACAGAGTTGTGGAACATGGCGCGGCAGGAAGCAATTGCCGCTATTGCTGATCCCACTGTGTAGACTCCCCGCATGACTGATACCCAGACCGCAGATCCGCAAATCGATGTTCAGGTTGTTATCAACCGTTTGACGGCTCAGATTGCTCAAATGACGGCGGAGATGGCTGTCAAGGACGCTTTGATTGACGCTATGCGCGCCCAGCATTCTGCCGTTATCGCTGAACCTTCCCTTGTGGCTGTCGAGGACGACGACGCATAGCCCTCCTGTCCTCTGTTCTGAGACAGAATAGAGGCATGGCGAATTATCGGTACAGGTTGGGTTGCGCTGTCCCTGAGTATGAAATGGCGACTGCCCTTGTCCACGGTGTCCGACTGTTCGACGCGGACGCATTCGTCCACATCAAAGAATCCCGAGATGACGATTACTGGGACATTGTCGCCATGTTCAACCTTTCTGGCGGGGCTGGACAGTTCGCTGTGTTGCAGCACCTGTTCAACAATGCGGTCGTTTCTGTGGGTGGGCGAGAAATCTAAAAAGGTTGCGTCTACTGGCACGCCACGGTATAGTCGTCCTAGACACCACCATTGAGTTCCCGATACCCAGAAGCACCCTCGTGGTGTCAAACCCATAAACCACCTAATCAGGAGGAAGAAAGACATGGCTCAGATTGCCGAAAATTACGTTAGTCCATCTCTCCGATGGGGCATCTTCAAAGAAGACCACCCTGAAGCCAGTGTCGAATTCCATGCCGCTCCCGGCATCGAACTCGGCATCCCCGAAAACTTCGGTGGCAGCGAGCAGTACTGCGTCGCCACCATTTTCAAGCATCCTGGCGACACCACCCCGATTGTCGGGTACAAGCCTGTATCTGATGCGAAGGGAGGCCGCGGCGACCACGTCTCTGACGGGTGGAACATTCTTTGCACGAAAGCCTTGGGGCGGGCTCTGAAGCGCTGCGGGTATCCCGACACGACAGATGACCTCCGGGTATTCGTGCAGTACAAGAAGCGCATGGCCGAGCATTCTGCTATCCGGTACGGCATCGAACAGATGGATGCTCCTGCGGAACTTTCTCCTGCGCCAGAAACCGAAACAGACACGCCAGAAACCGAAACAGACGACATCGTTGATGCCGAAGTGGTCACCGAAGAGGAAGCCCTCATGATCGACAGCGCTGACGCATGGCGTGACCTGTTCGCACAGGAAGAAGCCCACGACGCGCTGAAGTCGATGGTCTCTGAACTGCCCGACGAATTTCAGGACCTGGCTCGTGCAGCACACGACAAGGTCAACGGTAGGGAGTGGCCGATGACGAGTCGCAGCCAATACAACGCTGTTTACGCAGCCGTGTCAGCAATCACCGATGACTACGTTGAGAGTCTCAGCGATGACGACGCAGCCGAGGCGTTCAGTGCTTGAGTCTCCGGTCGAGGTCCCTGTCGCAGGGGTTACGTTCAGGGGGTCGGATTATCCGGCAAATATTTTCGCTGTTGGCCGTGCCGTAGCGTTGGCGAAACGGCCTTTGAAAGCGCATCTTGTTCGTGAGCCCCATAATCCTGTAGATCCACATGCCATCAAGGTTGTTGTGGGAGGAAGACATCTTGGCTATGTCCCTCAGCGAACAGCGAGAGAACTGTCGGCACTTATTGACGATGGGCATTCGCTGCTCGCCGTTGTGGATCGGATGATCGTGTCACCCGAGAACACCAACCGTCCAGGTTTGAGGCTAAAGGTGATTGATCGTGGCGCTTGATGAACGGATTCTTGAAATAGAAGAACAGGCCCGTGACTTAGGGCTGCTTCTGAATGACGCTATAAGAGAAGCGCAGGAAACGGCCGAAGACGGCGGTCTTTCAGAGACGGCCGATCAGATGGTTGACCTGTTGGAAGTCATCAAGACTCTCAAGTCCAATATTCGCGATATCGACAACGAGGCGAATCCGACTTTGGTCACGATCATGGATCGGATGAACACCAGGAAGTTTGAACGCGGCGCCCTCACGGTTGAGAAGCGTGTATCAAACTATCGAACCAATTGGCAGAACAAGGTCTTGATCCGTGCCGTGGTCAACACGGCGCTTGACGAGATTGCTCAACGCGAATATTTGGATCAGGAAACCGGCGAGTTTGTCAGCGAGAGGGCAATTGTTGCCCCATGGATGGATGCCGTCGTGGAGCGGCTGCTAGCGTGTGCCGCCTTCCGCGATTGGAGGGTGACTGCTTTGCGGGCTCACATTCCAGGCGTGGATCCTGACAGTTTTTGTGATGTGAAACGAAGCGTGAAGGCTGTCGTTGGACGTACTCATAGGTAACTACCACGGGAGACCCAGTGGCGATTGAATGCATGGTGTGGGTTCTGGACTTGGAGGGAGAGATAACAACGAACGAGAAATTCGTTCTGTTGGGGATCGCCAATCATGCCCAGCCGAGCGGCAAGGGGGCGTTCCCCTCGTTGGAAACGTTGAGTCGGTACACGCGACTATCTAAGTCCACGGTGCAGCGTTGTGTGAAGAAACTTGTAAACCAGGGGCTTCTAACGAAATCGTCTGGGAATGGCCGAAAGTCCACGTCGTACGCGATTGAAATGGACTTCGCACCAGTAGCAAAACTGGAGTTAGTCCCCACCGATAATGAGAATGACGCCCCCGATAATGAGAATGAGGGTAGTCACAGTGACCACCCTCAACCCGATGAATCAGAATCGAGGGTAGTCACAGTGACTACCCAGGGTGGTCAAGCCCTGACTACCCAGGGTGGTCAAGCCCTGACTACCCAGGGTGGTCAAGCCCTGACCACCGAACCGTTATATATCCGTAATAAAACCGCTCTGGAACCTTTGCCCCAAAAACGTCAACGCAAGCGTGACGTTATCTGGGACGCGCTCATGGAAGTCTGCGGAGTGAACACATCGACGATCAACAGCAGCGAAGGCAGCCGCTACGGACGCGCCGTGAAGTTGCTCAAGGAGTCCAGTGCGACAGCGGATGAAATTCACACACGGGCGAAGTTGTATCGCCGCAAGTTCCCAGGCGCTTCAATGACTCCGATGGCAATCGCTAATCACTGGTCTGAGTTAGACCCGGCAATGATGCCGGTTGAAGAAACCACAGCCATCCCAAAGGGGTGGGACGCAATCAAACAAGCGAGAGAGGAACGACATGGGGATCGACACGGCCTACACCGACGGGACCTTCACGAAGAAGGATCTTGATAAGGCCCGCGAGGAAAAGGCAGCGGAAGAAAAACGAGACGGTTCGGTCAGGCAGACCGTTCAGCGCAAAACGAATTCTCACAAAGGAACACGGTGGGGATAATGACTGAAGACGAATCAGATTATGTCTTGGCGAAACTTGCTGTGTCGTTCCCGTCTAAGCGGTTGAGCGCCGAAGAGGTTCACAACTGGACATCGAATCTTGCCCCCTTCGGTTTTGATCAGGCGGTTAAGGCAGCGAAGCGCGTGGAGGACAACTGCAAGTTTTGGCCGTCGTGGGCAGAGTTCCGTGAACATCTTGGTGCCTCCAAGGAAACAGAGATTTATCGTCCGCTGCTCAGTGAGGGCGAGGCGTCATCACGCGAGGAATCCAGGGAGCGTCTCCGTGAGATCAGGGAATCCCTCCAGCGGTGAGCGGCATGCGGATAGGCTGCCTATGTGAACCGTTGCTGGACGCTCGTGATCCCAGGGAAGTTATTCACCCTGAACAGCGAACGCGGCATGCATTACCACAAGCGCGCAAAGTTGGTGAAGGCATGGCGGGAGGCAGCGTTCGAAGTAGCAACGGAGGCGGGGGTGCCTTCGTTGGGGGCGATTGAGGTGGTGTTCATTCCGTTGCGGAAAGATCGCCGCCACATGGCAGACACGGGTGGTCATTTCCCGGTGGCGAAAGCATGCATCGATGGGTTGGTGGATGCTGGGGTGCTTCCTGATGATGGCCCCAATTTTGTGCGGGCTTTGGAGTTTCGCTCCCCCCAGGTTGATGGCGGAGAGGACAGGGCGCTGATCGTGGTGAATGAGGTTGGGGTGCGATGATCGAACTTGATTCTTTAATGGTGGAAGCGATGGATACAGAGGATCCGTTGGAGAGGGCACGGATTCTGAATACGAAAGTTTTGCCTGCGCTGCATTCGTTCAGGGAGACGGTGATTACGCAGCGGGCTCTTTCCGTGAAGGAGGCATGCGATTTCGGGAATGGTGGCGGCGGGTTTACCTATTCTCAGATAGCGAAAAAGTTGGGTGTGTCAAAGCCTCTGGTCCAGCAGATGGTTTCGCTGGCGCGGGAGATCCACGCGTTGAGAATGAGCGTGCGGGGATCCTGACGCTGCTTCCCCTGGAGGTTGTCAATTCGGTCAACCGACGGTAGTATGGAAGTGTGCGTAAGACTACCGAAACGAGCGAAGACATGAATACGACAATGCTGGAAGACACCGAAGAAGACATTAAGTCCACCATCTGGGCCGCATGCGCTGTTATAGCGTCCCGCTGTGACGGGGCCGTCACCGAGGACGGTGTCGGCTTCAATGGCAGCGACACCAAGTTCGGCTTTCGGGTCGTAGAGATGCATCCGTCTGAAATGTCGGACGCTGTCACTTGGGAGACCTACCGCATGCTTGCCAAGTACGCAGGCCAGTTGGAAAAATACGGTTTCATCTACGACGACCTTCCCGTCCCACCCGAGACAGGTGGGGACGGACGCGACGAAGCACGCCAAGCGGAACGCTCCCGCGAGGCTGCCCTGTCGCGCACCATCACCCTTGAGGACGACACATTCATCGTTGCGTTCAAGTACGACGGCATCCTCGTGTCGGCCATCCGAAAGATCGTTGGTTCTGAGTGGAGCCCCGGCAGGAAGCGCTGGCTTGTCCCGATCGACGCTGCTGGGATGCTCCGCACATTTTCAGAGACTCATAACTTCGCTGTGGACACCGTGACAGCGGAGGCTCTTTCCAGCCAAGAAGCGGTCGCCCCCGAGGCGTTTGCTTCGACGCGTACCGTCACACTTGAAGGACGCACCCTCATATTCACGTTCGACTACGAAGGCGACGTTGTTGACGCCGTCAAGGCGATCACGGGACGCAGGTGGGACTCCAAGCGCAAGGTGTGGGTGGTTCCTGCTACGTCAGCCCAGCAGGCTCTCGGTGTCGCCGCCGTGTATGACTTCGACATTGACCCTGAGATCGAAGCACAATTGCAGAAGAAGGTGGCTGATGCCGTCAACCGTGGTGTCGATTCAGAAGCCAAGGAAGCAGACCTCGTCGTCGAGGGTCTTGCCACCGCCCACCCAGATACGGGAGCGGCGCTAGCGCTTCGTCCTTTCCAAAAGGCGGGTGTTCGTTACGCCCTGGATACGCGGCGTGCGTTTATCGCCGATGAGATGGGTTTGGGTAAGACCGTTCAGGCTTTGGCAACAGTGCAGGCCGGTGGCACCTACCCGGCGCTGGTTGTCTGCCCCGCTTCGCTGAAGCACAACTGGCAGCGTGAGGTCCGCATGTGGCTTCCCGGCAAAACCACGCACATCGTGGATAATCAGGTTGGCGTAAAGAACGCCGATGTTGTGATTATCAACTACGACATTCTCTCCAAGCAGAAGGATGCCCTGATCGCCGGTGGCTTTCAGTCGCTGATTTTCGATGAGAGCCATTACGCAAAGAATTCTGCGGCAGCGCGCACCAAGGCCCTCAAGGCCATCGCTGCATCCATCCCCGATAAGGGCATGGTCTTGGCATTGACGGGCACCCCGGTTCTGAACCGCCCCGTCGAGTTGGTGGCACAGTTGGAGATCCTTGACCGCATAGAAGACTTCGGTGGGTCATGGAACTTTCGTAAGCGTTACTGCAACGCCAAGCACAACGGATGGGGTTGGGACTTTACGGGTTCCTCCAACGTTGAAGAGTTGAACACGACGCTTCGCCAAACCTGTTACGTCCGACGCAACAAGGTTGACGTGTTGACCGAACTCCCCGAGAAGGAGCGCTACACAATCGAGGTTGACCTGAGCGGCCCTGCCATCAAGGAGTACCGTGCAGCCGAGGCCGACACGTTGGCGTACTTCTCAGAGAACGGCAGCGGAGGCGGCAACGCAGCGGACCATCTCGCAAAGATCACGACCCTGAAGCGTCTCGCTGGCGAAGGCAAGATCGACGCTGCATGCGAATGGATCGACTCGTTCTTGGACAGCACCGACCGCAAGTTGGTTGTTTTCGCTCACCACATTTCCGTGGTGGATGAGATCGCCAACAGGTACGGCGGGCTGCGTGTCGCAGGTAAGGACGCCATGGATAAGCGCCAAGAAGCAATCGATGCGTTTCAGAACAACGACGACAGCCGTGTAATCGTGCTGAACATGAAGGCCGGTGGTGTGGGCCTCACCCTCACCGCAGCGTCGGATGTCTTGTTCGTTGAGCAGGGCTGGACCCCAGCGGAACACGACCAGGCCGAGGACCGCTGCCACCGCATCGGTCAGAGCAACAACGTGGCGGCATGGTACATGCTGGCCGACGGAACTATCGATGACGACATCTACGAACTGATCCAGAAGAAGCGGGTTGTTGTAGATGCCGTAACCGATGGTGACGAGGCAGGACAGGACAGCGTCTTGAACGATCTCGTCAAAACCCTTATAGCGAGGACCCAATGACAAACAACAATGAGGAAGACATGAACCAAAATTTGCCCAGACACCACATCGCCCGCGGGCGCGAGGACGTGCCACAGAACGACCTTGATGAGATGGTGAGCGCCCTTCAGGTCGCCGACGATCAATGGGCCGCGGCGCTAGAGATTGCCAGCGGCCACGTCGGCGATCAGGACCCAGCGTTGGCAGCATCCATCGCGCACAACATTGCAGTTTCGATGATGGCGCGCCTGGCGATGAATCTAAACCGTAAACTGAAAGTGTTCTACGGCTGGGAAATCATCGATGAGAACACGGTCATCAGTGTCGGCAACGACGGCTTTATCGTGATGAACGGCGTGATGATCGATGACCATGAGCCTGGAATCATTCTGATGCCAGAGGACAGCGTTGAGTCGAGCGGCCCGACGGTAGCGATCAGGTATAACAAGATCTACAAAGCGGAACTCATGTTTGAGAAGCACGGCTACGAAGGATGGGTGAACATTGAGGTCCCCGACACCGAATGAGTGGCTGGAGCAATTGGAGCGAGAACAACTATCCGGTAAATCAGCGCACGACATAGAAACCGAGGGGCTTAAGCCCGTTGGGGTAGGCAAAGAAGTAAGTAAAGCAAGAACTTGGGCTCAATCAGAGTCCGACATACTGTGGGCAAGAGCCCAGAGAGGAATACGCAATGCCGAGACGGAAAACAGAACCGGTGGAGGAAATGGTGCAGTTGGTGCAAGATAGCCACGCCACCATGGTCGCAGCGAAGGAGAACTATCACAGGGCGCAGGATGCTTTGTTGAACGATCTTCGTTTCGCTCGTCAACGCGGTGAAACCTTGGAGAATCTTGCCGAGGCGCTTGAGTGCTCTAAGCAGTGGATCCACAAGTGGACAACTCACGGCAGAGACCACAACAAGGTCACCCAGGTTGCTTAGTGGCAAACATCGCAGCGGATCTTGAGGATCAAGCCGTACCGATCGACTCTGTTCAATCCCACCCTGCGAATCCGCGCAGGGGGGATGTTCAGGGGATCGCTGAAAGCCTCAGAGTCAATGGCCAGTACTCCCCGATTGTTGCCGACCTCAGGAATGGCAACATCCTTGCGGGCAACCACACATGGAAGGCAGCGAAATCTTTAGGATGGGGTGAGGTCGCCGTTATCTATGTTGATGTCGATGATGCTCAGGCGAAACGCATCTTGTTGGCTGACAACAGGACATCTGATCTGGCTACATACGATCGCCCCAATTTGATCAAATTGATTGAACGTCTCCGCCCCGACCTTAACGGCACAGGGTGGGATCGTCGTTCGTTGGAGCAACTCCAGCAGTTGGAAGACGAAGAGGACCTGTTCGGGGGTGGGACAGATGACAATGACCCAGTCGAAGCAACAACGAAGAAAGTCCACGTCGGGAAAAATCTTCTGCTTGTCGAGGCAGGGTATTTTCAGGAATGGTTCGACGCGATGGGCGATCAGAAAGACGCCTTGGAAACTATTCGTGTGCGTCTCGGTTTGACTGACGACCCTGAGACGAAACCAACGAAGGCAGGAAAGCGGTGGGGGCACATTTCGGGTGAAACCCCTCGCCACCCAGGGCTGGACGGATGCGTGTGGGTGCCTGTTGATTCAGTTGAACCTCACCCAGAGAACGCCCGTCAAGGCGACATCGGGGTAATAGCGGAATCGCTGCGCGTCAACGGCATCTACCGCCCAATTGTTGTGCAGGAGTCCTCCAATCTGATCCTCAAGGGCAACAACACTTGGCAGGCGGTCAGGTCGCTGGGGTGGGACACGATCCCTGTCACGTTCGTGGACGTAACTGATGACGAGGCGGCGCGTATCATGCTGGCCGATAATCGTCTCGCCGATAAGGCTGGCTATTACAACACGGCGTTGGCGTCGGTGTTGATGGATTTAGACAGTCTTGATGGGACAGGGTTTTCTCCGGTGGACATAGACGACGTGTTGAAAGACCTCCCTCAGGAACGGGATCCCGTGGCGATGATCGGCGCTCCTGGCAATGTCCGGCGGGTAGCAACAATCAAGATCGGCGGGTCTACCATTTCGACGTGCGGCAAGCAGTATTCAGATTGGGAGCAGTCTTTGATGGCCGATGGATATTTGACGAAGGATGAACGCGGCCGTCGCATTGGCGAGTTGCTTCAGTTGGATTCTTCGCAGTTCCAGGTATGGGCCTCTGTCGCTGATCCAACGACAGGCAACAACGAGTTCAAAAAGTCGTGAGAGGGATGCAATGGATTGGGTGATGCGCTCATGTTTGGCGGTGTCGGTTGCGTTGGCAACGTTTCTTTTGTGGATTGTTGTTGCAGGGCCAGCGTCGGCGCTTATTCAAACTCCTGGACAGGACGATGGCGGCTATATCTATTTGACGTATCAGGAAGTTGCGGAACGTGTCAAGGAGTTGATGGCCGATCCGTCTCTCAGGGGAGCAGAGATGAATGTGACATTCAACGAGGACGAAACGAAGGTGTTGTCAGGGACTCCGTATTGGCTTCTGGTAGAGGCAGGGTTCTCTGAGTATTTCGTGTCTCGGTTTGACACGGTGTTGAGGTATGACGATCCGTTCTGGGCTGTGAAGGTTGCTGAACATCCGACGCTTACGGAATGGCAGTATTCGTATTCGTTGACGCGATGAGTAAGAGGCGCCCCAAGTTCGTCGCCCCGGTGTTGGCCGATATTGAGACATTGGTTAAAGCGCCGTACAACCCTCGGCGCACCGACCCTGGCCGTTTCGAGTTGGTGAAGGCCAGTCTCGAAAAGTTGGGTTGGTTGCTGCCGATGTATGTCACGGATAAGGGGGAGGTGCTGTCCGGTCATCAAAGGTTGGATGCGGCGCGTGAACTTGGTGCGGAGAAAGTTCCGGTGGTCGTGTTGAAGGGTTTGGACGTTGAGAGGCGCCGCGGCATCAATATTGTCTTCAATCGGGCGACAAACGACATGGAGAAGCAGGACACGGGAGAAAGCCTGTCCGAGAGACTTCCTCTCAGCGCCGTTCTGGAGGCCCTGAGGGGCCTCCCAGCCATAAAGGTGGGGTCTGACCCCTGGTATCCATGCATGAGCCTCAGGACGGCCGAGGTGAGGGAGTTGGCGGGGAAAAACATTCAACAGTTCCGCTTCCACGCAATCCGGCAGGCGGAAAGCCTTTACCACTGGGGAAAAACGTCGATTCCGTTGGTTGTATCCAGGAAAGGCAAGATTGTAAACGGCGTGGGGCGGCTTCAACACGCCTCAGAGACCGGCATCCCTCAAGTCCAGACTGTTGTAGTAGACGACAACAAGATCTACTTGGCCAATCTGCTCCTGAACCAGTTGTCAATGGACTTCGATCTGGAAGGCAAATACGCCGACGTTCTTCGCTACAACTCGTTTCGGCGAGCCAGCAACCGGCAGAATTTCCTGATGCCAACCATGTGCGCTGACCTGATAACAGCCATGTCAAGATCAGGCAAGACGCAGCGTGCAGCATCCACGTTCGATCCGTCTGACGCAAAACATGTGAAAGCCTGGAAACGCTGGTACGGAACCACGGTCTTGGATTTCGGAGCAGGGCTACTAGACAAATCTCTTGTCATGCGAGACACAATGGGTGTTGATTGTGTGGCATTCGAGCCCTATTACACGGGCGGCAAAGACTCTGGTTTCGATATAGATGCTGCTCGATACATCACTGACGTGTTTCTGGAGAGAGTCGCTAACGGCACCGAGTTCCACTCCATTTTCTTGGCTTCAGTTCTCAATAGCGTCCCGTTCCACACGGATCGCCAACACATCGTCAGAATCGTTTCCGCTTTGTCGCACCCTGGGACAGCCGTATACGCGGGGGCCATATCGAGGACAGCCGATCGATACGCGGCAGCGATGGGCACGAAGGACAACATCTCTAACCACGAAACCCAGTTTGATTCGTCGTTCTCCGCTGGGTACGAAGAGGGTGTCGTTGTATCCGATCTGATGAAACACCCAAAAGCGCAGAAATATTTTTCAGTGGATGAATGGAGAGACCTGTGGGGTGTCGGCTTTTATGACGTGCAGGCCTATCTGTACAAACCCAACCAACTGGTACAGGCCGTTTGCAGGGGTCCACAACCAATCGACCCGGTTGCACTCACCGAAGCAATCCGATTCGAGTTTGATCTCCCATTCCCAGACGGGACTTTAGACAGGTCTGAACAGGCACTCAATGCCTTCGCTCGCCGCCTTGGAATGGCCCTCTAAAATAGGGACATGGACACGCCTCTCTTCGCCCCACAAGCCAAAAATGATATTGCGTTCGGACCGTCTGGACGGATCGTTCTCCAGGATCTAAATGTTGCGCTATCAAGCAACTTCAAGGAAATGCCGAAACATCGACCAATGTCGAAGTTTGTTCAAGAAGTGGAGGAATACAGGTCCTGGCTTGTGGATCTCCTCAAGCACGAATACGTCATTCTTTGCACGGCCAGGTCAGTCATCTATGAAGAGATGACCATGGAACGCATCAAAAGCCTTACTGGATGGCAGCCAAACGAAGTGTGTTTCAACCCGTGGAAAGACCCGTCGGGCAAGGGGGCTCTCAGGGCCCATCAGGCGAAAGCCCGATATTTGACAGAATTTATTATGCCAAGGTACGGGGATGATCCTGCCTTGTATTTCGCTATCGAGTCCAACAAGTTTTCGCGGTCTATGTATAAGGCGAATGGGGTTGAATGTCGAGACGCTAATCGGGATGATTCCCAGCCCTGGAAGACATTGCTGCCCTAGACTGCGTTCATGCGCGACACCGTGATGCCAGAAAACGATTGGGAGTTCAACGAAGATGTCGCCGCCGTCTTTGATGACATGCTGGAACGCAGCATCCCCGATTACCGCAAAATGCGGGAATCTGTTAATGCCATGGCTATTCCTGCGCTGGCTCTCGGCGTTGACCCTGTCGGCGTTCATTCGGTGCTCGACGCTGGCTGCTCAAACGGGCTTGCCTTAAAAGAACTTGACCAGTATGCAAAGCGCAACGGGCACACGATTCAACATCTTTGCGGTATCGACATTTCTGAACCAATGCTGGAACGCGCCCGCATGGAAGACGACAACCGGTACGAATTTATGTACCAGGATTTACGGGAGCATCTAGTATTTGAAGACGAATCATTCGACGTGGTACTCTGCGTGTTGACGCTTCAGTTCACCCCGGTTGTTCACCGCCAACGCGTCATAGACGAATTTGTTAGGGTTCTTCGCCCAGGTGGGCGACTTGTCTTGGTGGAGAAAGTGATCGGGGCAACGAACCGTTTAGACGGGGACATGATCGCTATTTACCACGATCACAAGAGGACAATGGGTTACACGGACGAACAGATCGAACGTAAACGTCTCAGCCTCGAAGGCGTCCTTGACCCCTTGTTGGCGAAATGGAACGAAAACCTTCTTCACGGCAGCGGCTTTGAGGGCAGCGGCTTCAAACAGATCGATTGTTTCTGGCGGTGGATGAACTTTGCTGGATGGGTGGCAGTTAAGTGACTGACGAGACTGGAAAGTTGACTGGCGGGTGGAGTGGGGAAGTCCCGTCTGGGATGCGGGAGTCTTCTAAAAAGAAACAGTCGCGGATGCTGAAACTAATAGCGGCAGGCAACTACGCAAACACGGCTTATAAGGCGGCAGGCATTTCTGCATGGACATTTTATGAGTGGCGCAAAAGAGGTTTCGCAGCGAGGGAAGACAAGGAGGCTGGGATACCTCTCACGCCAGAGCAGGAAGAGTACCTGGAGTTCGTAGACCGGTTGGACGATGCCAGAGCCCAAGCGGAAGCAACCCTTGTGGCTCGCTGGTACACGGAAGCAGCCGACGGGGATTGGCGTGCAGCGGAACGGTTCCTAGCGAAGGCGTTCCCTGAACGATGGTCAGACCCAGCGACTCGCCTAGAAGTCACAGGGGCAGGCGGCGGGCCCGTGGAGCAACTCAACGCTCACGTTAATGTCACGGCCGAGTTGGACGGCGACAGACAGCGTAAGGTTCTACAGGCACTCGTAGATGCAGGAGATTTGCCATCAAACGTATTAGACGCCTGGGATGGGGAAAGCAGTGACGACGAGGGATCAGTTAGCGACATTGATGGAGTGGAAGAAGCCGTGCTCATTGAGCCTTCCACACAGCCCCCACCCGAAACAGCAAGCGTTCCTGTCGTGGACGACGACTAGAGAAGCCCTATTTGGCGGCGCTGCCGGTGGCGGGAAAACGGACGCGCTTCTCATAGCGGCCCTTCAGTATGTTTGTGTCCCCGGTTACAGCGCTCTTCTCCTCCGCCAAACTTTCCCTCAGTTGTCTGGCCCCGACGGGTTCATTGACCGAACGACAGAGTGGTTAAAAAGCGTTGCAGAGTACAACGTAACGAATAAACGGTGGACGTTCCGGTCTGGGGCGACGCTCACATTGGGGCATTGCGAACGCGACGAGGACCGCTACAACTTCCAGTCTTTCGCTTACCAGTTTGTTGGCGTGGACGAGTTGACTCAGTGGGCCACTGACAAGGTGTATTTGTACATCGGGTTTTCTCGTGTCCGTAAGCCAAGCCCTGATCCGTCTTTGAAGGCGTGTCCTGATTGCGGGATGACGCTGGCTGATATTCCTCTAAGAGTCAGGGCGGCATCGAACCCTGGTGGACGTGGGAACGAATGGGTGTACGACAGGTTTATTCTCAATTCGGAGGGGGACAGAAAGTTTATGCCTGCCCTCATTTCTGACAATCCTTCATTGGATCAGGCGGCGTACATGGAAAGCCTCCAAGAGTTGGATGCGGTGGAACGTGCCCGTCTTCTTGAAGGCAATTGGGAAGTCACCGAGAAGGGCGGCATGTTTGAGCAGGCTTGGTTCGACACGGTCGATTACCCGCCTGACGACATCAAAAAACTGCGTTTCTGGGATCTTGCTGCAACAGCGGAAGCGAAAGGCAAGGACCCTGATTGGACAGTCGGGGCGCTAGTCGGCCTATCCGATGGGCGTTACTACATTTTAGATATACAAAGAATGCGTGGAACCCCAGCAGAGGTTGAACGCATTGTAAGCAAAACGGCAGAAATGGATGGGCCAGGAATCCCAATTTGGATGGAGCAGGAACCAGGCTCTGGTGGCGTGAACACAATCGATTACTACGCCCGCGGGGCTTTGGTTGGTTACGCCTTCAAAGGGGTGCGATCGACGGGCACAAAGGTCGAAAGAGCGAGAGTGTTCTCTTCGGCAGCAGAAATGGGCAATGTGCGTTTGATGAAAGCCCGGTGGAACAAAGCGTTGATCGATGAATGCGTCCAGTTCCCTAAGGGCGGTCACGACGATCAGGTGGACGCTGTGTCTGGGGCGATTACGCACCTTGTGAATAAACGGTCGAAGATCAGGTTGATTCTGTGAACCCGTATGAGGTGCAGAGACGCATCGTGAAAGCCACGAAACTTGCCGACATGGCCGAATATTTAGGGTTCGAAGCGGGAGAGTTCAGAGAAGAAACAGCGTTCGCTGCGTGGGCGCGTGCATGCCGCATAAAGGAACCGTCTGCTACTACTTGGGAGTTGGCAGCGGATCTTCTTCAGTTGCGCAACAGTTACAACGGCCCTGGAGGGTTGGATCATCCAAGGTTTGTGCAACGCATGGCTGTTATGGCTGTGGGGATAGCGGACACGTTGGCGAAGCACGATTTGGATAGCGACGAGTCGGATCAGTTGACTGGGGGGGAGAAGCAGGCTGTGGCTCGTTTGTCTGACGCCACCGAAGAGGGAACCGTTTTTGATTTGGGACGCTGGTTTCTGAAATTGCGAGAAGAGTTTCGTTGGGGTGGAACATGAAAACGTTCCTAACGGAACAACTGTTTGACGGTGACCGATGCGAGGAAATCAAATCGGCAGCGCTTCAGGGGAGAGCCCACACTGCAGCGGTGGAACATAGGGGCGTTACGAGCGAGCAGTCAGATATTCGTTCAGCGTCCCGGTTTTACGTTGATTCGATGGATGTTATTCATCCGTTGTGGAGGCTGATTCAACGCCGTAACGACGAGTGGGGGTTCGATATCGAAATTATTCCCCATGTGGAAGTAATCAGGTATCAGCCAGGGGATTTCTATAAACCGCACACTGATTGGGGTGGGTCGCATGTGAATCGTAAGGTCACTGCGATAGTTCAGTTGTCGAATCCGAGCGGTTACACGGGTGGGGAGGTGTTTCTGTATGACGGCCCTGAACGGTGGATGGTTGAGCAGGATCAGGGTTTGGCGACATTGTTTCCGTCGTGGACGCTACACAGTGTCGATCCGTTACTTACGGGTGAACGGTGGGTTCTTGTAGCGTGGGCTTTGGGCCCGAAGTTTCGTTAACTATCCCATCCTCTGGCTTTGTACAGTTGCGCTCGGGTGAGGGTGTCTTCATTGGTTTGGCTTGTTCGAACTCGGCGTTCTATCTGTTTGGCTTCTTTAGTTGTGGCTTCTGGACGTTTGTGGCGGCGTCGTTCTCGTTCTCTTGTGGTGTGGGCTTCGCGGCAGTCGGCGCATCGGCATCCTTGGACATACGACGACTCCGTTTTCGTACAAATGATCGACACAAAGGTTCCTTAAAGTAGGGCGGCGACATCGTCCGCTTGAGCAGCAAGGTCGAACATACCATGCTCCCGAAACGTCGACGAGATAGCATCCAAAAGATCTTTCAACTGCTCAACAGTTGACCGCTCCACGTTGACAGTGGAAGCAAACCCCCAAGAGGCACCTATTTCTTTCCTCATTTGTTGAGGAAGAGGTGTAGTCCCAGGATAGTTATCGGGGGAGAAAGGGTTTTTACGCACGCAGCACCGATACGTCTGTGTCAACAACCCAAACAGGTCCATGCAGCATCTCTCCAGGAACCCGCTGCTTTTTCAGCACCCCAACTAAAATATTGTTGAGGTGTTCCGACGTGGACAGGGTCAACAACTTCCCGTTCCAGGTAACAATCGCTGTGCCTTCCTTCGCTTCGAAACAAGCAAAATCTGGTTGCTTAATCCACTGTTTAGCAGCGTACCTACCGAACATTGCTGCTGTCTTTGTGGAAGCGTTGGGTAGATGCAGGAGAAAAGCGACAGTTACGGCTTCGTTTCCGAGTCCGTGAACTTTAATGGATCGGTCTGGTCCTTCAATTGTGTAACGCACCGGCACTCCTTGTATAGGTCGCCTACACGAAAGTGTACATAAGAAACTGTTGAAAGCAAGGAATGGTCAGGTTCCCTATCCGATTTTGTGTGCCAAACTAGAAAACCCGACGGAGTACCAGGATGCAAACAACAGAACCACTCGAAAAAGCAGTCACACAACTCGCTGCTCTTTTGAAACAAATCGAAACCCGTCTCCCAAGACCCCCTATAGCAAAAACGGTTTCGCCAACAACGAAACATCTCGTGAAGGCTCCGTTACTTAGACGCCGCTTCGACTAATCTGTGCCTATCCCCCAAGATGTAGGAGACAGGTATGGCAAACGAACTGTGGATCCGTGATTCAGCGGGTTTCCACGGATGGACAGTCACCGAGAAAGGCGACCTGTCTACTGAAACAGATTACGAACCTGAAACAAGGCAAGTACTCGATGTCGGCGTAGAGGGTTCATTCAATCAGGTTCAGGCCGACACAATCCGGGAACTAATCGCTGAACTTGTCCAAATCGGGCTATTAGACGAATACCCGAACAGAGGCGTCCAATATCCGACAGGTGCACCGTCTAACATCCGGTACCTGCGTTGCTGGCCCGATGACACCGACCAGGTTTCCACCGCCGATTTAGGGTTGTCAACACAATGCCCTTGGGAAGACGCAGTCCCGGTAGATGATCCAGTGGATACGGAACCCCCAGGGCAGGCAACCATCTGTGAAGGCGACGAACACGAACTAGTTACTGAATGGCAAGTTGTTTGCAACGAAATCCTTGCCGATGCTGAAACGGAAGAAGACTATTTTCTTGACGTCGATGGCGTATTCGGTTCAGAAACCCGCAAAACAACGAAACTTGTTCAATCAGTTTTGAAGGTTCCTACAACAGGAATCGTTGATCAGGCAACATGGGAAGCGGTTCAGTAATGAGCAGTGTAGAAGTAACTCTCGCTGTGTTGAATGAGAGGCTTGAAGGTATCGAAGAGAAACTTGATGCGCTTATTGTTGCTCAGGAGAGGCGCAATAGGGACATTGAGCATCGTATCCGTTTGGTGGAGCGGTGGATGTATACGGTTCCTGCGTCGCTTATTACGGCGATTACTGCTGCTGCCATCACCCTACTAAACAACACCTAACAGTAGACCCAACCATAACGCCCCACAAACACACAAAACCAAACCCCAAACCCCCACAAACCCAAAACACCCACAAACCCAAAACACCCACAAAATATCCATCCGTGTGCCTGCTGGCGCCTGATTTTTAGGAGTTGTCATGTTTAGTAAGGATCTTGTTGAGCGTGTTGTTGCTACGTTTTTTCAGGCGGCTATTGGTGCGTTGGGTACTGATGGTGTGTTGGATTTGGGGGTGGATGAGTGGAAGTTGGTTGTGGGTGCTGGTGTTGCTGCGGGGTTGTCTGTGGTTAAGGGGGCTGTTGCTGTGCGTTTGGGGGATGGTTCTGCGTCGTTGGTCAAGTAGGGGTGACTCTTCTTCCTGCGTGTTCTACCTGGGGATTACTTGAAAACACGGGGTTTTACTTCACCACCCCCAACCAAGGCAACCGCCAGGGTGGTCACAAAAAACGTGCCCCCGCCAGCACAAACACCTAAAAACGGGCCCGTAGTGTGCCACAGATTCACACACGCACCCACACAGACACCTGCAAACCCAGATTCACACGCCACCAAATTCACACGCCTGCAAACCCAGATACACCGGGGGGTGGACCGGACGGGGCCGGAAGGGTTCTACCGGGCGGGTTGAAAGAATCCGGGATTTCTTCCACTGGAGGTTGGTTTTCGGTGTTTTTGCTGCCACCATTGGTAGTGCAATACACGACCAACGAAAAGGACCAACATGTTCACCAACACCGAAGTGTCGACATTCCCAGACTTCTCCACCGTGGAAGGAACAGCGAAGGACACGACTTGCAGCACGACCGTCACTGACTTCTTCACAGCGGACGACAACAACTGGACGAGCATCAAAACGTCCGTCCACGCCACACCGGTAGTCGAGTACTTCGCAGGCAACCCGAACACTGGCCCATTTGTTGTCATCAGGCTAGGGGAGGACACGAAAGTGTTCCTGTCTCCAGATCAGGCAGCAGCCCTCGGCGACGCGATTGCTGAAGAGGTGTCGTCATGATCGACAGGCACATCAAACCAGCGACACTCGAACGGATCGCCACCCAGTTAGCCGAGAGCAAACCGCACCTCGCGGACCTGATCGACATGACATTCGACGTGAATGACGAATGGGCAGCAGCCGGAATGCCGACGCTGAGAATCGTCGGCACCGCGAAGATACTCATCGATCGTCTAGAGCGCCGCGGCGTAGACGGCGGCGTGATCGCTCCGCTGTACGAGTTGTTCGCATGAGTGTGACTGAACCAATAACCAACAACCAGGAAGAGACCACCAAATGAAGAAAGACCAAATCCACGAAGGCAACATCTACAAGGTATCCATCGAAGGTGAGGTCCGTATCGACCTCATCCGGATCACCGACGGATTCGAGTTCGTCACAAAGTACGGCTGGGACGACTCCGGTCAGAAGGCATACCTTAGTTCGGACTCATATGAGGTCGTTGTCCTAGACAACGAAGAACAGGGCGTTGTCACGGCAACGGATTACAACGAGATCCGCAATACGCTCATAGGTGCAGCCGGTTGGGGCGACGAGAGAGATGCCGTCTGCAAGGCGATATCAGTACGCTACGACTTGACCGGCGGCCCATACCAGAGTAACTACCCATATCGGGCAGCGTTCAATCTCAGCCGGATACACGTCCAGCATATCAAAGAGCGTCTCGTGGTAGCCGACCACTACGCCGAGAAGGCAGCGAAGGCATACGAGAGGATCGCACGATGATGTTGTTGACGAAAGCGCACCGTGAGAAGTTGCTCGCGAACCATCAAGCGCAGCAGGAGATGTTGCGTGAGACGGAAGGCGGGTCGGAAGATTTGAAGCCGGTCGTCAAACTGTTCGACGCGTTCGGTTCGGCGTACTGGCTGTTGACGGAGATGGATGAGGATAGCATTGCGTTCGGGTTGTGCGACCTGCTCGGTGATGGTGTCAGCCACGAAATCGGTTCGGTGTCGGTTGCAGAGTTGGAGTCTTTGGAACTGATGCCGGGGTGTCCGCGTGTTGAGCGCGACAGATGGTTCACGGCAGAGAAGACGCTGTGGGCGTATTACAAGGATGCCGGTAAGGGCATCCGTCCATAGAGAGACAGAAAGGGCAGGGAAGTCGCAGGGCAGTTGTTTGAAAGTTTC
>JACKQG010002012.1_pt1 | contig 27256 bp, 23 predicted proteins | sample 8237621 | NCBI WGS metagenome assembly JACKQG01 (sample SAMN15677084, study PRJNA649215) | marine metagenome | biome: marine; feature: Black Sea; material: saline water; isolation source: suspended particulate matter (SPM) from the Black Sea western gyre | collected 2013-06-09/2013-06-10 | depth... | reverse complement strand
CGGGTGCCTATTATTGCCATGACCGGTCATGCCCTGGCTGGAGATCGGGAGAAATGTCTGGAAGCGGGGATGGATGATTATCTGACGAAGCCTTACAAAATGGAAGAGGCCCTGGAGGTTTTGCAACGATGGTCTGCCTTGTCTGCTCCGACGGCACACAAGGAGCAGCAGGATGGTACGGCTGGGGCGCTCCATGAACCGCAAAACACATCGCCCATTGACCGCAGTGTGCTGGACTCCCTGTCTGCCCTGCAGATTGAGGGGGAAGAAAGTATCGTGGCGCAGATCGTCGGCGCGTATCTGTCCAGCTCCGAACCGATTGTGGCCCAGATCCGGCAGACATATGCCGACCGGGAACTGGTAAAGCTTGGAAGTGCCGCCCATGGCCTGAAGTCCAGCAGTGCCAATGTGGGTGCCATGGCCCTTTCCGAAATAAGCCGTGAACTTGAAATGCATTGCAAGAACAGTTCATTACCGGATGATACCCTTTTGATTGATCAATTGGCGGCCGAATTTCTGGCTGTCAGAAATGCATTGAAAAAAGAGCTGAATAACTATGCAGTTTAAACAACCCGTCCATGCCACACCTCTGGCCCTTATTGTTGATGATGAGCTCTCATTACGTCTGTCCATGAAAGCGGCCTTCGTTAAGGCTGGATTTGAGATTATCGAGGCAGAAAACGGCCGGGAGGCCATCTCTCTTTTTCAGTCCCGGCGACCGGATATCATTCTGATGGATGTGGTGATGCCGGAAATGGACGGGTTTGAGGCCTGTGCCGCAATTCGCAACCTGCCCGGAGGAAAATACGTCCAGATTGTAATGGTCACCGGCATGGATGATACCGAATCAACAGCGCGGGCCTTTGAGGCAGGGGCCAATGATTTTGTGTCCAAACCCATTAACTGGGTCATGCTGGGTCATCGCGGGCGTTATATGTTACGGGCCAGCCGGGCTTTTCAGGAATTGGCGAAAAACAACAGCCGGGTCGTGAAAACACAGGAAATTGCAAAGCTGGGCAATTGGGAAATTAATCTGCTCGATCATACCTTTGAGTGCTCCCGGGAGGCTGCTCGTCTTCTGGGCGCCCATTACAGTACCGATCCGGTCACTTTTGAGGAATTTCTGGCTCCGATTGTCTCTCATGAGCGGGAAATGGTCCGCAAGGAGATCGAGCAGGCGGTGGAGTTGACGACCCCGTTCAGTGTCAATTATCGGGTAATTCAATCGGATGGGACACAGCGGTATATCTCCAACCATGCAGAAGTTCTTTATGGAGAGAATGGGGAGGCGGAACTGATCTTCGGGGCTGTGCAGGATGTGACCGAATTAAGGCAGGCGGAAGAGGAGATCCATCGTCTGGGGTTCTACGATGGCCTCACAGGTCTCGCTAACCGTATGCTTTTTCTGGATCGTCTGAAAAAGGAAGTTGTTGTTTCCCAGAGGAACAGTCAATTTTTTGCTTTGTTGTATCTGGATCTTGACCAATTCAAGCGGGTCAATGACTCATTTGGGCATCATGTGGGCGACCTGTTGCTGAAAGCTGTGTCTGAGATTCTGAAAAAAAGTATTCGCAACAGTGACACCAATGCCCTTTTTGGAAAAAAAAGCCATGATACAATGGTTGCGCGAATGGGCGGAGATGAATTTACCATTCTCCTGTCCAATATCGGCGGCCCTGAAAATGCGGCAGTTGTTGCCAGAAGGATTGTTGAGGCCTTGTCCATCACCTATCATCTGGACGAGCATGAGGTATTGATGACCACCAGTGTGGGGATCAGCGTGTTCCCCGTGGACAGCAGAGAGCCGGAGATGTTGATGCAGTATGCGGATGCTGCCATGTATCAGGCCAAAGACGCGGGAAGAAATAATTACCAGTTTTACGACAAGTCGTTAAATCAAAAGGCCGTCAATAAGTACAATCTGGAGTATGAGCTTCGTCAGGCCGTAAAAAAGAATGAACTCGTTCTCTATTATCAGCCACAAATCGAACTTGCCACGGGCAGGATCGTTGGTGCGGAAGCGCTCATACGCTGGCTGCATCCGACAAAAGGCATGGTACCTCCGGATCAATTTATCGCTGTTGCCGAAGAAACCGGGATCATCGTTGATATTAATGAATGGGTTATCCGCACGGCCTGTAGTCATTGTGCAAAATGGTCTTCAGCCACTGGTCAGGACTTACGGGTGGCGGTGAACCTCTCGGGGTACAAGTTTGCCGAGCAGGATTTTGTCCGGGTGATTGATGAGAGCTTGCAGGCGACAGGCCTTGAGGCGAATCAGCTTGAGGTGGAAATAACTGAAAATGTCATGATGGGTGATGGTGAGGAGACCGTCGGGCTGTTGGCGAAGATGCGGGATCTGCATGTCCGGGTGTCACTTGATGATTTCGGGACAGGGTACTCGTCTCTCAGTTATCTTACTACATTTCCTGTGGATACTATTAAGATTGATCGCTCTTTTGTCATGGGGCATACGTCAGAGAAGAAGAATTCGCTCATCATCAAGGCCATTGTTGCCCTGGGTCATAGCCTGGGACTGAAGATCATTGCTGAAGGGATTGAGACCGCGGAACAGTTGGAACTTCTCAGGGAGTACAAATGTGATGAGGGACAGGGGTACTATTTTAAGCATCCGCTGCCGCAAAAGGAGTTCATAAAGCTGCTGTCCGAAGAGGGACTGACTAACTCATTCGGTTGCACTTAAAAACGGTCAACCGAATGAGATAACTAAAGAAGTTTGTTTCCGTATGGTGTAATAGTGCATGTGATTTGCTCTAACCTCAGCAAAATGGGTGCATTAGCCTTGTCCATATCCAAATATCTTAACCAGGCCGGATATCCATTGGCCGCAGTGGCCTGACTCGGAACACAGTGGACTGGTTTTCTGAGGCGGCTCTATGGAGCCTTGAGATGAACGGTATTTGCTGCCATCGCCAGGAATGAATTGAAGAAGAAATGAGGTTGCTCACTTATGTGTAATCCAACCAGAAGGTACGTTAACTGGTTGATAGTACTTGCTGTTGTACTCCTGGCAGGCGCCTGCGACAATTCCACAGAAAACACGTACCAACCCACCCTGACCCAAAAGAGCAAGTCGCAGGTCAGAGAATATGTGGTCGGCATTCACCCCTTGCACAACCCGCAACGCCTGATGGAGGTGTATGGGCCGATCGTCGATTACATCAACGGCAATATCTCGCAAGCCCGCTTCAAGTTAGAGGCCTCTCGCAACTATGATGAATTCGATAAAAAACTTTATGCCGGGCATTTTGACTTTGCCATGCCCAACCCCTATCAAACGGTACTGTCGCTCAAGCACGGCTATCGCATCTTCGGCAAGATGGGCGATGACCATGATTTCTGCGGCACCATTCTGGTACGCAAAGACGGCTCGATTAACGAAGTGAAAGACCTTAAAGGCAAGGCAGTTTCCTACCCGGCAAAAACGGCACTGGCAGCAACCATGATGCCGCAGTATTACCTGCATACCCATGGCATCGACATTAATCGCGATATCGAAAACCGCTATGTCGGATCGCAGGAATCATCGATCATGAATGTCTTGCGCGGCCATGTGGCAGCTGGAGCCACCTGGCCGGTCCCCTGGAAAACATTTTCCGCTGAATACCCCGAGATGGCGGACCAGCTTGTGGTGCAATGGCAAACCGAACCCTTGCTCAACAATGGCTGGGTTGTCCGCAAGGATGTTGATTCTTCTATTGCCGACGAATTTGCCCGTCTGCTCTTCAGCCTGCACAATAACGCCCAGGGCAGAATCATGCTGGAACGCCTGCCGGTCTCCCGCTTCGAGCCTGCCACCGATGAAACGTATCAGCGGGTACGTGACTTTCTGGAAAAATTTTCCGACACGGTCAGGCAAATCGAGCATTGAACCGGGAGACGCCAATGAACCCAATTCGACATCTACTGAATGGACTCAAACGGGAGTGGGGAAAATCCATTCGCCGTCAGTTGGCCTGGTCATTTTCCCTTGTATCTCTTTTCGTCTTTATGGGCAGCGTGTGTTTCTTTTACGCTTTTCAGCGCGATTTCCTTTACGAACAGGGCAATAAGAATGCGTTTGCCTTGGCAAGGACCCTTTCTTTCAGCAGTGTCTCCTGGGTGCTGGCAAATGATCTCGTCGGCCTGCAGGAAGTGATACAAGGGGCCGAAGAATCCGTGGACATCAAGTTCGCCGTGGTGCTTTCCCCACAGGGCGAAGTCCTGGCCTCCACAAAGCCGGAGTATATCGGTCTGTTTTTCAGCGATGAAATCAGCAGGCACCTGCTGGAACAGCAACCAGGCCCTCAAAAGCTGGTGGATGAATCCAATCTGGTCGATGTTGCCATGCCTATCCAGTCCGGCAATCACCTGATTGGCTGGGTACGGGTCGAACTGACACGAGACACGGCAAATACCGTCCTGCATGAGATCGCAGCAGGCGGTTTAGGCTTGGCCATTTTCCTGATGTTGATAATTACCTTGATCGCCACCTGGCTGGCCGGCGGGTTGACAAGAGGATTAGACCGTCTGGCTGGAGTTGCCAACGATGCGGAACATGGACGGTCATTCCAGCGTCAGGATATCAATCGCATAGATGAAATAGGGGTGCTGGCGCGTCATCTCTATCGGATGCTGGATACGATCAATAAAGAGCAGATGGCCAGATCCGCAGTGGAGCAGGAACTACGGCAACACAAGGACAACCTGGAAGTTGAGGTGCAGCAGCGAACGGAAGAGCTGGTTCATGCCCGCGACGCCGCCGAAGCCGCCAACCGGGTCAAAAGTGACTTTCTTGCCAACATGAGCCACGAAATCCGCACCCCCATGAACGCCATCCTCGGCATGCTCTATCTGGCTATGAAGAGTGAGATGTCACCGACACTGCACAACTACCTGAGTAAAACAGAGGGTGCAGCCAAATCTTTGCTGGGCATTATCAACGACATCCTGGATTTTTCCAAGATTGAGGCAGGAAAACTGGAGATAGAATCCATTGAATTCAGCCTCGATATCGTCCTGGAACAGCTGACTGATGCCATCGTCTTTCAGGCCGAAAAACAGGGGCTCGAATTTCTTATTCACCATGATGTGAACATTCCGACACGACTCATCGGCGATCCCCTCCGTCTGGGCCAGATACTGCTCAATCTCTGCGGCAATGCCGTTAAATTCACTGAAGCCGGCGTGGTAGAGCTGTCCTTTAGCGGCCAGAGTGTCAGCGAAAACGGGCTGACCCTTGAATTGTGTGTCCGTGATACCGGCATCGGCATGACGCCTGAAGTGCAAAACAGCCTGTTTCAAAAATTCACCCAGGCCGACCAGTCCACCACGCGCCGATTCGGCGGAACCGGTCTGGGGCTTGCCATCAGTAAATTGTTGGTCGAATTGATGGGAGGGCGTATCTGGGTTGAACGTTCACAGCCCGGCCAGGGCACTACCATGTGCTGCACGGTGCCGCTTAAGATCTCTCAGAAAGATCAAACGCAACAGCATGAGTTGCTGGAGAAGACCGGCCCCTTGCTCAAGGGTATCCGTGTCCTGCTGGTGGATGACAACGAAATTTCCAGGGAGATTCTTGCCGACATGCTGCATTCCTTCCAGCTCGATGTCGGTATCGCAGTCAATGGCGAAAAGAGTATTGAGCAACTGCAGGCAGCCTCCGGCAAACCTTTTGATGTGGTCCTGATGGATTGGCGCATGCCCGGGATGAACGGTGATGAAGCAATTCGGCGGATTCGTGCCGACAGCTCTATCCAGCCCCAGCCTAAGATGGTGATGGTGACCGCCTATGGCAGGGAAGAGGTGATGAAGCTTGCGGACCAGGCCGAGGTGGATGGCTTTTTAATTAAGCCGGTGTCTCCCTCAACGCTGCTTGATACCATCTTGTCTGTTTTGGGACGCGGTCGGGTTTTTGGTCTGGGTGAAAAAGACAGGGGGGAAATAACTTCTGCTGTTGCACTCAATTATGCCGGCGCGCATCTGCTGTTGGTTGAAGATAACGAGATCAATCGAGAATTTGCTGTTGATCTGCTTCACAGCATGGGTATCGAGGTTGATGAAGCAGTCAATGGCGAAGAGGCCTTGGCCATGGTGCAGCAGCGCGATTATGACGCTGTCCTGATGGATATCCAGATGCCGGTGATGGACGGCATGGAAGCGACCCGGCACATTCGCGCCCTGGGAAAAAAGCCAGGTAATGCGCGTTTTTCCACCTTGCCCATTATAGCCATGACTGCCATGGCCATGGCAAAAGATGCAGAAAAATGCCAACAGGCAGGCATGAACGATTTTGTCACCAAACCGGTCGACCCTGACCGATTTAAGACAACTTTAGCCAACTGGTTGAAAGAAAAAAAGAAGAACCTTGGTGAAAAGCAGGCAACAGAGACGATTCCGCAGATATCACCAACCGCAGAAGTGACGACACCGACAATTCCCACTGACCTGCTGGCCCTGAAAAACCTGAATGCCGCCCAGGGTATTCATCGAATCGGCGGCAACCCGGCAGCCTACCGCAAGCAACTCTATCGTTTTCGAAATCATTATTCAGGTGCCATTGACACCTTGCAGGCCCTGATAGCTGAAAAAGGCATGGCAGCGGGCGAAGAGTATTGCCATGCCCTCAAGGGAGTCTGCGGTAATCTCAGCGCCAATGATTTGTTTGCCGCTGTCAGCGAGATGGGCAGCCTGCTGAAACAGGGCACGATGCCTGCCCCCTCGGACTTCAAGCGTCTGGACCGGATGTTGAAACAGATCATAGATGAAATCGATGACCTGCCCGGTCAGGCAGTTGGGTTCTCAGCGGGAACAACGATCTTGAAGCAGGACGAAATAATGGCCAAACTCCTCGCTCTGGCCTCCCTGCTTAAAACCGACCTGGGGTCTGCCGACTTGCTGCTAGGCGAACTGCGCGCAGGCGTGACCGACACCGATACCAAACAAGCGATTGACGATATTGCCGAGAAGATGGACGTGTTTGCCATCGATGAAGCCTGTGAACTGATCACTCTTTTAACTCGTCGTCTAAGCGGAACACCATAGTTTGATTTTTCAGGAGAATGAATCATGATTGAAAATACGAACAATAAATCAAAAATCCTTATTGTTGATGACGTAACAGAAAATATCCATGCAATGATGAATATCCTGCGCGACCAATACGCTGTCATTGCCGCTACCAACGGTGAGAAGACCCTTGAACTGGCGGCCCAGAAGCCGCGGCCTGATTTAATCCTGCTGGATATCAAGATGCCGGGCATGGATGGCTATGAGGTGTTACGCCGCCTAAAGAATGATCCGGCAACCGCAGAGATTCCGGTCATTTTTGTCACCGCCTTGGCGGAGACGGCGGATGAGGCTAAAGGCCTGAAGCTGGGAGCAGCCGATTACATCACCAAGCCGGTCAATCCGGATCTGCTCAAGGTGCGGGTGATGGCCCAGCTCGAACTGCTGCGCTATCGTCGTCAATCTCTGCCCCCCTGCAACGAGAACGGCAGTGTCTCACTAAAGGATTTCAGTATCCTGGTGGTGGATGACGTGCCGGAAAATATTCACGACCTGACCCATGCCCTCTCAAATGACTACCGAATTCTTGTAGCAACCAGTGGAGCCAAGGCCATTGAAGCGGTAGAAAGTGATCATCCGCCGGACCTGATTCTGCTGGATGTTATGATGCCGGAAATGGACGGCTATGAGGCTTGCCGCTGCATCAAGAAAACTGAGGCAGGCTATCGTATCCCCATTATTTTTTTGAGTGTAATCGATGAACCATTTGAAAAGGTTCGGGCCTTTGAACTGGGCGCCGCCGATTACATCACCAAACCCTTCGATATTGATGAAGCGCGGGCCAGGATTCGAACCCATTTGCAGTTGAGCCGCCTGCAACTCTACTTCGAACAGCAGGTCGAACAACGAACTGCTGCGCTACGTGCAGTAACGGACGAATTGCAAGCAACCCTGAAGGCCATCCCCGATCTGCTGTACGAGTTGAACCTGGAGGGGCGCTGTCTGAATGTCCATGTGCCTCGAAAGAATGGAGAGGATCTCTCCGATGAGAACCTGTCTGGTAAAATGATCGCTGATGTCTTGCCACCAGATGCGGCTGCAATTTTCATGGCAGCCATCTATGAGGCCAACGAGAAAGGCTTTTCCAAAAATAAGCAATACGAAATACCGCGGCCACAGGGGAGCTTATGGTTCGAGCTTTCCGTTGCCAAAAAGGGAGATGCTTCCTCACCTGACCCAACGTTTACCATTCTTGCCCGTGATATCACCGAGCGCAAGCTTTTCAATGCAGAACTCGAAAAGCATCGCCAACACCTTGAGGAGTTGGTTAAGGACCGCACCGCTGAACTGGAGATAAAGAACGCCGAGTTGCAGCGTTTTAATAAGCTCTTTATCGACCGTGAGTTCCGGATCAAGGAGTTGCGGGATCAGGTAGCGGAGCTGCAAAAGAAGAAAGAAGGCACAGGGGGGAGATGAGGATCCATCTGGGAGAATTGCCAACATGGAAAGACAGGAAAAAAGTGCACTTTTCGATTGTATAATAATTCTTGAATACCATTGCGATATAGATTACTCCTGACAAACAATGTAGTTACCGGGCCATAATCACTCAGAGCGCCGACCAAAGAACAATTCTTTACCGTTATAGAATGGAAAAAGTACCCCCCTCACCTGACAGTCTTCATCAACCTTTCAACTTCTCTCTGTGGTTATTCATGCTGTTGCTGTTGGTGATACAAACCACTGGTTGCGGCAAAAGAGTTCCCCCACCCGAGCCTGTCATCATCGAAAAATATGATGAAGCGGCACGGAAGCGAATCTCCCAGTGGAAGACGCTTATACAAGAGAAAAAGGAGGTCCCCACAACTGAAAAATTAATTTCCGTCAACAGGTTTTTCAACCACCTTCTCTTTGTCAGCGATCTGAAACATTGGGGGAAATATGACTATTGGGCCACACCGCTGGAGACATTAGTCAGCAACGGAGGTGACTGCGAGGATTTCGCCATTGCCAAATACTTCACCCTGAAAAGCCTGAAAGTACCCGATGAAAAAATGCGCCTCACATACGTCAAATCGCTGACCCTGAATCAGGCGCACATGGTTCTCTCCTATTACCCGACCCCCTCTGCCGATCCTCTGGTGCTCGACAACCTGGTCAAAGAGATTACCCCCGCCTCTCAACGGGACGATCTGTTACCCGTCTATAGTTTTAACGGCACGGGACTTTGGCTGGCAAAAAATGATGGTTACAATACCCGGGTCGCTGACTCCAGCCGAATCAAACGTTGGCGGGAACTGCTGCAACGTCTCGAAGATGACCCAACACCTCATCCTTGAGGATGCTTTCCTTGAGAGCTTCCCCCCCCCCAACAACTCCACCTATTCCACAGGCATCTTACTCGCCAACAGCTTTTGAAAACAAATGAATAACGACCACACCTGACACGATTAATGCCATCCCAATCATTGCAGGGGTATCCGGTAACTGCTTAAAAGAAAGAGCCCCCACAAGCGTTATCAAAACAATTCCCAATCCTGCCCAGATTGCATAGGCAACACCAATGGGAATGACCTTCAACACGAGTGCCAGGAAATAAAAAGAAATGGCGTAACCGGCCACCACAAGGATACTCGGTCCTACTTTGGTGAATGCATCGGATGCTTTTAACGCACTTGTCCCAATCACTTCTGCAACGATTGCTATGGTCAGATACAAATATCCCATAAACTCTCCTGAGTGTATTGCTTAGAGAACGCCTGTCAGCAACAAACACAACTTTCTGACTACCTTGAAAAATTATTTTTTTACCCAGGATCTGCGTTGCCCGAAAATCCTCATTTATCAAGGTACCCTTCTGGGTGTGAATCGTCACGCGCTCCCGGCATACTTTGTTAAAAATTTATCCAGCTGATTTGCAAAAATTTGCCGATCACTTTTATTGAGCGCGGGCGGCCCGCCTGTATCTATTCCACTGGCTCGGAGACTGTCCATAAAATCTCTTGCAGCGAGACGTGCTCGAATATTTTCGACTGAATACATTTCTCCGCGAGGATTCAGGGCCCAGCCGCCTTTTTCAATGACATCGGCTGCCAGAGGAATATCAGCCGTGATCACAAGATCACCACTTTCCAGTCTTTTAACGATCTCATTATCAGCAACATCCAAGCCTGCCGAAACCTGCACAAAATGAATACAACTCAATGGCGGTATGCGCACAGGGCGATTGGCCACAAGCGTCATCTGCACACCAGTCCGTTGAGCTGCTTTGAACAGAATTTCCTTAATCACCGCAGGACAAGCATCTGCGTCTACCCATATTTTCATGTAAACCCAATTCGTTATAATACAGAACAATCAATATCCTGATTGTTTTCCTGAGAGCTTTTTAATTTCAATCTTCACCAGTAATGTGCTTTTTTAAAATCCACTGCTGCAGACACAGTCAAACCCATTAATGACCAGAAAGCAGACGGCTCATGATTCCTCCAGTCGAGGTGGAATCATGACAAACTTACCCACATGTTTCTTCTCCAGAAACTCACGCTGTGCATCACTGATCCGTTCAAGCGGAAAGGTTTTGGCAACAAGCGGCTGAATCTCACCACGCTCGATGTATGAAACAAGGTTTGGAAAAACAGGCTCATCCCAGGCGGTACAACCAATCATTGTAAGATCATTTAAATAAAGAGTGCGCATGTCAAGCGTCACAAGCGGGCCGCCAATCGCACCGGAAGTCACATATCTGCCCCCTCTTTTCATGACCTTCAGTATTCCCTCGAAATCCGGCCCGGCGACAATGTCAACGACAGTATTCACCGAGTTTACGCCAAGACGGCTCACAAAGTCATCCCCACGAGCGATGACCTGATCTGCCCCGATTGAGCGTACCTGCTCCATCTTTGTCACTCCTGCCACGGCAGTCACGGTAGCCCCCCGGCGCTTGGCCAATTGAACAACGGCCGAACCAACACCGCCTGATGCCCCTGTAACCAGCACATGCTCTCCCTGGCGCACATTCGCCCGATGCAGCATATTCTCTGCTGTCCCGTAAGCACAGGGGATCGTGCCCAGTTCAGCATCACTCCAATCACAATCCACAGGGAAGACCTCCTGGGCCGGGACCTTGACAAATTGCGCAAACGCTCCGTCAAAATTCGACCCCATCCAGACATTCTCCAAAGACTCCCACCCAGACCGGCGCATACATGGCCGCACCAGTACACGAGCCCCCATGAGTGTCGGATCATCACCCGGGCCGACGCCAACAACACGACCACAACAATCCGTGCCCTGAATGAGCGGGAAAAGCGTTATCCCGTTCCATCCCCCGTTTATCTTTACTGTTTCCTGCTGTTTTTCCCCGGCAATTGCCGCATCTTCTGTACCGGTCGTCACCTTTGAAGAGTACCACCCAAGGCGAGTATTGATCTCCGTATTATTCACTCCGGCAGCAAGGACCTGAAGCAGAACCTCTCCCGGAGCCAATGTCGGAACAGGAACATCCCGATATTCAAGCTTGTCGTATCCGCCATTCCCAATGGTAACAATTGCCTTCATCACTGCTTCGTACCCATTTTTAAAGATGACCATATTTTTGATTAAACGTTTCATCACTCATTGTGAGTAAGATAATAAATTCAATGAGTGCCGCGATTGCCGGAAGAAATGTCCAGCAGAACAGCAGATAAACCACCCCCCAGCCAACCTGGCCTAAATAAAATTTGTGCGCCCCGAAGCCCCCTAGAAAAAATGCAAATAACGCTGCGGCAATTTTACTTTTTCCATTGGGAGCCGATGCACCAAGACTGAACGGTGGAGCTGTCTGGCGCACCCCGCATTTGGGGCAAATCTCAGCTTTCGCTTTTATCAGCGCTCCACACTCATGACAAAACTTTTCGTCCTGAGCTTTTGTTCGTGAATGCTCCATTTCTTTCCACCTTTGTTGTTCCTGTTGCAATTCATTCACTGATTGGACCTCAACCTCTTTTTGCACCTGGGCAATCAAAGACCTGTGCCGGATTCATCGGATTCTCCTGGTCACGCTCAACCGGAGCCCGCCAACCCCATCATTTTCACATACGTCATGGGCCACCATCCTCCCAATGCCACAGACATCACAGCAGATCCCAAGAGCAGTTTTGGCGAGATCTTGTACAAACTGAAACACATGAACAAAAGGCTGATCCAACCCAAGGGATTGATGAACGACAACAACCAGCCCACAGGAACAAAATAGACCATACCCAATAAATGATTGATTGGCTGCCAAGCGGTATCCGATTCTGCCTGATACACAAAATTCCAGATCACCATAGAAAGCACGGCTGCCACCAGCATCAAGACAATACTGCCAAACAACCAGGCAAGAAATATCTGTTTTCGATCCAGAATCTTCTGTCCGTTCATCTTATAAAGGCTCCTTTGAAAAATTCTCTTTTCACCCCAAGCTCTGCATTGAAAAAACGGGGAACACCCACCAGCCATGTCCTTTACCTTTTTTTTAACCTTGCAATCTGATAGTATCATTGACCGAATGGATGGCAAGTTCAAATTGTACCAAATCGAAATTTCAACTTGACGGCACCGGGACGTAAGACTCCACAGGACTGACAATTCATGCCTGCGCAACAGGGCCTGTTAACAAAACGATCAGAACAGAGAATGACAAAAAAAAGCCTGACAATCGGCAGAATCACAATCAGCTGGCTCCGGGGCGGCGACTTTCGCCTGGATGGTGGAACCATGTTCGGACCGGTACCAAAAATTCTCTGGGAGCAGCGGATACAAGCCACAGCTGACAACACCATTCCCATGGTCAACGATCCTCTGCTGATCCGGACTCCCGAGCACAACATCATTGTCGACAGCGGTCTGGGCAACAAGCTGACCGCCAAACAGGAGACTCTTTTTCAGGTCACCAGCCCCTGGAAGGTCATCGAGGATTTGGCTGCTCTGGGTCTGCGGCGGGAAGACATCGATCTGGTCATCCTCACCCATTTCGACTTTGATCACGGCGGCGGAGTCGTCATGCAGAACAAGAGAGGCCAACTGGAGCTGACCTTTCCCAAAGCCCAACACCTGATACAAAAGAGCGAATGGGAAGATGTCCTGGCCCCCTGCAGGCGAGCCCAGTCCACCTATTGGCCAATCAATTTCGAGACTCTGGCTGCCAGTGGTCAGTTGAAATTAATCACTGGGGACAAAACGGTCTGTCCCGGCGTGAGCGTCCGCCACAGCGGTGGACACACCCGTGGACACCAGGTCGTTGAAATCGCCTCAGAAGGGCAGCTGGCTGTGCACATGGGAGACCTGTTCCCGACCGCAGCCCACAGTAATCCTCTGTGGGTCATGGCCTATGATAATTTTCCCCTCAGCGTCATCGAGCAGAAGGAACAACTCATGGCCGAATATCGGGCAAAAAATGCCTGGTTCACCTTTTATCACGACCCGCAGGTTCTGGCCTGTCGTCTGGATGAACGCAACAGGGTCAGGGAACAATGGGTGACAGCTTCTTAAAGCTCCCTTGAACTATTGACTTATCACCCAGGATCAACGTTGCGCTCAATGACTCGACTCATCCCCATGATCAGCACAGAGGCCAAGGCCAACATCACCAACAGGGAGGCAAGAAAAATACGCCAGCCCAGATACTGAAAGACGATTCCCGGGGCAAAAGAACCGATGGTTCCACCCAGATAATAGCAGGAGATGTAAAGCCCGTTTCCCAGTCCCCGGTTGTTCTCCACCAGACGGTTCACATAGCCGGAAAGGATTGAATGGACCATGAACATACCGAAACAGAAGATAAACATGGTCCCTCCCATCAGCCATTGACTCTCGATCATGAGAAGCAGCGTTGCTCCAGCAAAGATCATCAGACCGATCTGAACCGCTCGTGCCTCAGTGCCAAAAAACCGGATCATCCGTCCAGCATTGGCCGCAGCGAGCAATCCCATGGAATAGCCAAGATAAAAGAGGCCGATTCCGGACTCGCTGAAGCCCGGATCGAGCCGTTTGAGTTCAAAAGGCAGGAAGTTCATCACCGCCGCAAAGACATAAAAAACACAAAAGATGGCGCCATAGAGCCAGATCAAGGGCGGATTGGCCAGCAGACGCCGCAGGGCGCCCAGATCCGGTCGGCTGTAATTGAGGTTCACGTCCCGCTCCAACCTGTCCATCAAAAAGAAGAGGCCCAACAGGGCCACACCCAATACCGCAAAAAAGAAGCGCCAACCCAATAAATCTGTGAGCAAACCGGAAAGAAAACGTCCGAGGAAGCCGCCCAGGATCGTTGCCCCAATATAATAGGCAATGGCCTGCTGCACTTTCTCACGGGGAGAGATATAGGCAACATAACTCATGAGTGACGTGAGAATAGCCGGGATCAGAAGCCCTTGGGCGCCACGAATCAGGAGAAGCCAGCGATAACTGTTGGTCATGGCAAAGGCCAGTTCCAGAAGAGCAAGACAAAGAATCGCTCCACGCAGAAGACGTTTGGCTGAAAACGACTCCAGGATAAAACCATAGGCCAGAGGGGCAAAGCCCAAGGGGAGCATCATCAAGGTGGTGAAGAGCACCGCCTGAAAACCGGTTAAACCAAACTCGTGCTGAAAAACCGGCTGAATAGGCTGGGCCGCATAGAGTGAACAGATCGTGAGTACAGCCCCCAGGTAGACCAAAGTCAACGGGGATTGGAGACGAGAACGAAGCATAAGAGAAGAAGGATCAGGGGCTGGAAGACTCGGACGGGAGGCGTCGAGCAAGGAGGACGGCAAGAGTGGTCATGACAGCGGCCATCAGAAAACTGCCGGAGAAGCTATTGGAATGCTCTGCTAACTGCCCGGCCAGGAAAGGGCCGCTGATCTGACCAAGACCAAAAACAAAGGTGACAAAGCCAAAAATAGTCGCCACCTGCGCCGGAGGGGCATAGTCTCCCACCAGGGCTGCCATAATTGTCGGGACACTCCAGGCAACAATACCGAAGCAGAAAATTGAGAGATAGAGAAAGATCTGAGGCAGATCAAGACCGGCCAGGAGATAGGCGATGGTCTGGATAGCAAAAACCAGAACCAGCCCCGCCCGACGCCCCATGCGATCAGACAGACTTCCAAAAACCGGGCCGGAAAAGAGACTCAGGAATCCGACCCAGGACCAGAACTGACCGGCCGTGGACTCGGCTATCCCCCGCTCCTGAACCAGAGTGGTGACGATAAAGGTGGCGTAAATCACATAGGTGAAGCCAAAAAGGAAATAAATTGCCCCGCAATGCAGAACCAGAGGCGAACGCAGGCTCAAGCGGGGGCGCTCCTTTTCCTGATCGGCCGGGAGTTCGCAGCTCCCGCCCACCGGCTCCAGACCAAGCTCCTGAGGGGTATCACGAAGAATGAGGAAACAGATCAGCCCAATCAGTAAAACAACGCTGCCCAGAACCTGCCAACTGAGTCGCCAGCCCTCATCATGATTCAGGTTCAACCAGGGGACCAGCTGGCCGCTCAGAATAATAGCAAAACCACTGCCCACAGCCACGAGACCAGCCGCCCTGCCCCTGCGAGCCTTGGTGAACCAGGCGGTTATCATGGCCATGATCGGGACATTAGCCAAGGCGCTCCCCATACCAGTTATGACATAGAAGACTATGATCGCAGCGAGACTCTCGACCTGGGAGATGGCCAGCATGGACAGACCGATGACAAGCAGGGCCACAGTGATGAGACGACGACTGCCAAAACGGGTATTCAGACGACCACAGAAAAGAATCGCCGCCAGGTAACCGGCAAAATTGAGGGTTGAAATCAGCCCCATCTGACCATAGGACAGTGCCAGGGCCTCCCCCATGGAAGGCAGCAACATGCCGAGAGAAAAACGGCCAATCCCGAGGCAGGCCATGACACAGAGATTACCCGCCAACACCACATACCAACCGTAGTGAATGGCGGAGTCAGACCGGACAGCAGACAATCAGAACAACCGGTTGTTGAGAACCAGGGATGAAAGCGAGAGCATACCAACCAGCTCACCCTGCTCTTCCACAGGGGCCCGACGGACTCCGGCATTCAGTAAAAGACGAGCCGCATAGCGGATATCCATGTCGCCCGGAACCGTGACAACCGGTTTACTCATGATCTCGTAGACATTGACCTCGCTCGCTTCACGGGTGGTCACCAGAACCTCGCGAATAATATCCTGAACCACGATAATGCCCCAAACATCATCGGGATTACGTTTTTCCACAAGCAGCGACAGCACATGCTCCTCGCGCATCATGGCAGCAGCTTCAGCGGCTGTCGCCATGCCGTCGACAAAGACCAGCTTTTGATCCATCACGTCCCGGGCCCGGACTATTTCTTTCTTTTCAATACTCATGTCTTCCTCTCTGTTGCACTCATATTACAGGGGTATCTCAACAGCACACTTTCCGCCCACGATGCGCGTTGCGCTAAAAATACTGCTCGCGAACTTCTTCCTTAAAACGCTCTATCTGACTCTCAAGGCCAATCACCTGATCCACGGGCAGAACCATGGCAATACCAGTCCCCGGCTGATCAAAACGACCGGCCTTTCCAATGGCTTCAAGGATAGTGCGAACCACATGCTCCTCGACCAGCAGGAGGATAATGTCAGTCTGGGCCTCAAGAGAGAGACCAAAAAAGGTCTTGGCCTCATGGATACCTGTACCACGTGCCGGGATAATGGTTGCCCCGGTCGCTCCGGCTTCCTTGGCCGCATCAACAATCCGATCGGTCAGATCGGCTTTGACCGAGGCGAGAATCATCTTAAATCGCATCAGTTATTCTCCTTACTTATTGTTTTCCTGCGCTCTTGCACCCAATGAACATATTGGGCATAACCGAGGACAGTGATAATGGGAAACAGGCTGGCAAAGGCGATCAGACCAAAACCATCCAGAGCCGGATTACGGCCGGGAACAGTCGAGGCAAGCCCAAGTCCCAGAGCGGCGACCAGAGGCACCGTGACCGTGGATGTGGTGACCCCACCCGAATCATAGGCCAGGGCGATAATCTGCTTGGGCGCAAACACGGTCTGAGCAATCACGACCACATAGCCAACCATAATATAAAAATACAGTGGAGTACCAGTCACGATACGAAAAGTCCCCAGAGCAATGCCAAAAGCCACCCCCACGGCCACGGTGATCCGCAGGCCCCATTGGCTGATGCTCCCACCAGAGACCTCGTTGGCCTTGTAGGCCACGGCAATCAGGGATGGTTCGGCAATGGTAGTGGCAAAGCCGATCATTGCTGCAAACAGATAGACCCAGCCATAGGCCTGCCAGACAGCTGTTTCGACCTCGGCCCCGGATGGACCATAGAGAAAGAGTGGATCAGAGAGCTGGGTGGCCATAATTTTACCCAGGGGAAAGAGGGCCTTTTCCAGTCCGGCCAGGAAAAGGGCCAAACCCACGACCACATAGACACCTCCCACCACCAGGCGACCAAGGTTCGGGATGGCCTGACGCAGGACGACCAACTGGAAAAAGACAATCAGCCCAAGGATAGGCAGGACATCACGGCAGGTGGAGAGAAGGATGCCAGCGAATTCAATGAGAAAGGTCATGGCATCCTCCTTAGTTAAAGACCAGAATGCCGTAACCCATGACAAAGATCATGGGGAGCAGCGAAGCAAAGGCGATCAAACCAAAGCCGTCGGTCAGGGGACTCCGACCACGGATAACAGAGGCCAGGCCCACTCCCAGGGCCGCCACCAGAGGGACGGTGATGGTTGAAGTGGTCACCCCGCCTGCATCGTAGGCAATGCCGATGATCTCGGCCGGGGCGATAAGGGTCATGAGCATGACCATGACATAGCCCCCAATGATCAGATAATGAATGGGCCAGCCCCGCAATATCCGCAGAACACCGACCAGAATGGCGATTCCCACAGAAACAGCCACGGACATGCGCAGACCAAAGGCATAGCTGCTCCGCGCCTGATCATCTGCCTGAATCAATCCGCCAGCTGCGGCAATATCAGCGGCCTCACCAGCCACGGCGATCAGGGCCGGTTCAGCCACAGTGGTGGAAAAGCCTAGGGCAAAAGCAAAAGTCAGGAGCCAGAACAAGCTTCCCTTACGCGCCAGCGCTGTGGCCAGGGCTTCACCGATGGGAAAGAGCCCCATTTCCAGACCCTGAATAAACAGGGCCAGACCAGTCACAACCAGAAGGGCTCCAAAGATAACCTCACCGACATGGGGCAGAGGCTGGCGGACAACGAGGAGTTGAAAAAAAGCAATAACTAGGACGATGGGCAGCAGATCAGTTGTGGCTCCCCAAAGCTTTCTGGCGATTAACCGTCCAATGGTCTTGATGGTATAGGCCTTCACAAACATCTCCCCGAACGTCTACCCCTTAAGGCTACCTTGAAAAATTGTCTTTTCGTTCAATATCTGCGTTGCGCTCAAAATTTTATCCTCGGAATATCGAATAGATGCCTGCGGTAAAATTTTTCGCGCGCCTTGACCTTGAACAAAAATCCTAATTTTTCAAAGTACCCTTAAATTAAATGACTGGAACTCCCCTGTTCCCGTATCAATATATTTAAACATTTCAAAGAATAGCAACTATCACAACTGCAAACAATCTTTTTCAGGGCCATCCTTCAATGGACCACCGATTTTCAGGAGACCCTGAAAATTTCTTTTTTCATTGCATCTTCAATGAATATTGAAGCAAATATAATTCGTACACCGCTGAACAAAACTGCACGAAAAACCACATAACCATTTAATTTTACAAGAAATCCCGCTCACTCTCACGTAAACGCAAAGCGCACGATTCGGGTCGTTTTCAGGCACAGACTTCGGTATAATTCAACCATGCAAGCAACAATGGACCAACAACAGATTCGGACCTATCAACAGATTAAACAGGTCATTGTTTTTTTAGAAGAAAACTTCCGGGAACAACCGGGGTTGGATGAGGTTGCCGCAAACGTGGGCTTGAGTCGCTTTCATCTGGGGCGGCTGTTCAAAGATTGGGCCGGTATTACTCCCACCCAGTTTGTCCGTTTTTTGACTCTGGATTACGCTCGGACACAGTTGGCCCGCTCTCGCTCTCTCCTGGAAACAGCTCATTCAGCCGGTCTCTCCGGTCCCAGCCGCCTGCACGACCTCTTTGTCACCTTCGAAGCCATGACACCAGGTGAGTACAAACAGCAGGGATCCAACCTGCACATCCGTTACAGTCTGGCCCCCTGCCCTTTTGGCGTCTGCCTACTGGCCCGAACCAAACGGGGAATCTGTCACTTGAGTTTTCTCAGTGAAGAGGAACTCAAAGAGCCATTGCTGGACCTGCAAAGCAGGTGGCCCAAAGCAACACTGATTGGTGACAGCAAGGCTGGACAACTCCTGATCAACAAAATCTTTACAACAGAATCCACAAGGGAAACTGCAGCGGCAAAACGCCCCTTTCACCTCATGCTTCGAGGCAGCAATTTCCAGATCCAGGTCTGGCAGGCCCTGCTGACTCTGCCAGCAGCAACCCTGATCAGCTATCAGAATCTCGCCCATCTCTGCGGTTGCCCCAGGAGCACCCGGGCCGTGGCCGGAGCTGTGGCCAAAAATCCCATCGCCTGGCTCATTCCCTGCCACCGAGTCATCCGCAAGTCAGGCCAAATCCACAATTACCGCTGGGGGCGACACCGCAAACAGGCCATTCTCGCCTGGGAAGGGGCGCAGAATAACGCAAAAACCCCCATCAGCTGAACAACACAGCTCATGGGGGTTCTCTCTAATCACAACAAACCGCAAGACAAAAGAGCGGTAGTCTCGCGTACCCTTCTGTTTTACTTCATACACCACTCATAGGCATTCTGGAACATCTGCATCCAGGGGCTCACGGTCATCTCCTGCATTTCCGACGGCAGGTAATGAGCCTGCCAGGCCAGAAAACAGCGCTCGGGATGAGGCATCATGGCCAGATGCCGGCCATCAGGCGAACAGAGCCCGGCCAGACCACCAGGGGAGCCGTTTGGATTAAAAGGATAGGCCTCGGTGGGTGCACCAAAGTCGTCCGCATAACGGATCGGGGCCAGATGATCGGCCAGAACCTGATCACGCAACTCCTGATCCGGGAAATGAAGCAGCCCCTCACCATGATCCACATGGATACCGAAGACCAGGTCATCCATGCCCTGAAGCATGATGGCCGGGCTCTGATCGATACGAACTGTGGTCCAGCGTGACTCAAAGCGACCTGATTGATTATGGATAAAGCGGGGTTGTCGTTCAGGTGTGATATCACGCCACGGCACCCAGCCCAGAAGGCCGAAGAGCTGGCAACCATTGCAGATACCGAGGCTGAAGGTGTCAGGCCGTTGATAAAATTCATCAAACATGCCCTTAAGCCGTTCGTTAAAAAGGATGGTTGCGGCCCATCCCTTGGCTGATTCCGGGACATCAGCGTAAGAGAACCCACCAACGGCGGCCAGACCGCGAAATTCGGAAAGGTCAATTTTTCCAGTCAGGAGATCGGCCATACAGACATCCCAGGGTTCAAAGCCTGCGGCATAAAAGGCCGAGGTCATCTCCCTGTCTGAATTGGAACCCTCATCACGGAGAATGGCCACCTTAGGTTTATCCCTGCGCTCCAGAATATCCGGGGCGGTGGATTTCGGGACAAAGCTCAGGTTGTATGCTGGACCGTTACGATTATAAATGGTCCCCTTTTCCTCTTCCGCACAGGCCGGATCACACTGGAGACGCTCCAACTGATAGCTGGTTTCTTCCCAGACCCGACGCAGTTCGATCATGGCTTGATCCAGAACCACGCCTTCGTTGCAGGCAATGCGAATCTGTTTGTCAACTGTGGTCTGACCAAGGACCTGCAAGGGGATATTCTGAGCTGTGAGCAGGCCTGTCACCTTCTCAACTGTATCGGATCGGCACTCAATAACCAACCCCAGTTCCTCGGCAAAAAGGGCTGACACGGGAGCATTGTCGCTCGCGATATCCAGATCCAGACCACAGTTGCCGCTGAAGGCCATCTCGAGAACCGTGGTGATCAGCCCGCCATCGCTTCGATCATGCCCGGCAAGGATCAGATCCTGATCAATCAACTCCTGAACAGCCAGAAATGCTTTTTTCAAGAGGGCCGTATCATCAAGATCCGGACTCTCATTGCCTATCTGTCCATAGACTTGAGCGAGGGCTGAACCGCCAAGGCGGCCTTTACCCGAGGCCAGGTCAAGCAAAAGCAAGGTGCTCCCCGGTGCCTTGATATCCGGCGTAATCACCTTGCGAATATCCGGCATGGCTGCATAGGCCGAGATCACTAATTGACGCGGAGACTTAACAGTTTCATCGCCCACCATTGTTGCCATGGAGAGTGAATCCTTACCACCATCCACGGCCATCCCCACACCGATCATGGCATCACGCATGGCCAGAGCTGCATCCACCATGGCCGCCCCCTCCCCTTCCAGTTTGGGCGCCCACATCCAGTTGGCTGAACACTTGACCTGTTCCAGATCCTCGATCCGGGCCCAAACCAGGTTCGTCAGAGACTCGCCCACCGCCATCCGGGCGCCAGCCGCCGGATCAACCAGCATTTTAATGGGTTGCTCACCGATGGCGGTAGCCCCGCCAGTGAGTCCAAAATGGCTCTGGGCGACCACGGCCACATCAGAAACCGTCAGCTGCAGAGGGCCACAGCATTGCTGTTGAACAATAAGCCCGGTCACCGCACGGTCTACCTTGTTCGTAAGAAAACGTTTGGACCCCACTGAAACCAACCGTAAAACGCGGTCCAAGGCATCAGCAACACTGAGATTCGCCGGCAACTCAAGCCGACTGCCACCACTTGCCATGCGCTGATCAGTAAAGGTCTTCTGGGGAATACTGCCGAGCAGAACATCAAGCTCAATGTCCACCGGCGTGGAGTCATCCAACTCATCGTGAAGGACAAAACGAAGATCGCCGGTGACCTCACCCAAAACCTCACAGGCGACTTTTTCCCGATCACAAATCCCTTGGAATCGCTCAATATTCTCGGCCCGGATCAGAAAACCATTGCGCTCCTGATACTCGGCCACATAGATTTCAAGCACTGACATGGTCGGATCCCCGACCCGCATTTTACGGACCTCGACCCGGCCGCCGGAGCGCTCCACCAGTTCTTTCAGGACATTGGCCGGGCCTCCTGCGCCCTGATCATGAATCACATCAATCAGCGTCTTATCGCCCATTTCGTTACAGGCGCGAATGACCCGGTTCATCTTCTGTTCCATCTCGGCATCGCCGCGCTGTACCGCATTGAAATCAAGCTCTGAGGCATTCTCGCCCTGAAGCATGGACGAGGCCGCACCGCCGCCAAAGCCGACCCGGTAGGCCGGTCCACCCACCTGAACGATGAGCATCCCCTTTTCTTCGGTCTCCTTGATCAGATGACGATCATCAATCTGACCGATCCCAGCGGTAAACATGACCGGTTTCAGAAAGCCCCAACGCTCACCACCAGAGAGGCGCAAATCAAAAGAACGGGTAAAACCCTGAATCATGGGCTCACCAAACTTATTGCCATAATCCGAGGCCCCGTTACTGGCCTCGATCTCAATTTGCAGAGCCGATGCCAGGTTGTCAGGACAGGGATACTGCTCTTCCCAGGCAAGGTCATAACCTGGAATATGGAGATTGGCCACGCAGTAACCGGTCGTTCCGGCTATGACAAAACCGCCCTTGCCAGTCCCCTGGACGTCGCGGATTCGACCTCCTGTCCCGGTCTCAGCTCCGGGAAAGGGAGCCACACCAGTGGGGAAGTTGTGAGTCTCAGCGGTCAGCAGGACATGACAACGAACATCGGCCGAAACAAATGGACCGGGCTGCCCCGGGGTCTGCGGATAGATGGTCGACATGTCATAACCGGCAACCACACTGGAATTGTCCTTGAAAGCAATCAAAGACCCCTTGGGGTTGGCCGTAAGGGTTTCCGTCACCACATCAAAAAGTGTCCCGGTTATCTCCTCCCCATCGACAATCTGGCGGCCCTTGAAAAAGCCGTGCCGCGAATGCTCGGAATTGGCGTTGTTGAGATCCATGATCTCGACGATGGTTGGATTGCGATTGTGCCGTTTAACAAAGTAATCGTAGTAGAAATTGCGGTCCCACTCATCCATGGAAATCCCGGGGATATCCAGCAGGGCATCAGGGCCGCCACTCATGAGATCCACATCATAGACCGCCTCAGGGGAAATCCCGGTCTCAAAGGTGGTCAGGGGCTCAGCATAGGGACACTCGGTCATCCGGTCATGATGTGCGGCAATAAAGGTCTCAAGGTCATCACCATCGGGTACCAGGTACCGACGCGAACGCTCGACCCGGGTGACGCTGTCGAGTCCGGTAGCCCGGCAGATGGAAACCATATTGGACGACCAGGCCGTGGCAAAGTTGAGGCGCGGCCCCACTTCCACCACTCGACCACCGCTGAGAACCGGGCTCTGCGAAACCGTGTCAATAAGAAAACCATCGGCCAGAATCAGGCGCAACCGGTCCAGTTCCTGATCGCTGAGCGGACGCGTGGACTCCACGTTAAAACAAAGGGCCCGAGTGTCATCTATCCTGCGGTAGAGCTGCTGTACTGTCGCTGCCATGGTCATTCCTTTTAGATTTTACAATTGGCGTATCTCGTTGAATTATCACCCCGACCCGATGAGCTCAGGGATATAAAAACGTATGATTCAATACTTATAAAGTGTAGCACGATCCGGGAAAATTTTCTTCTGCAAAGTCGCGTTAATTTCCACCCTGCTGATCAATCTGGGATGCCGCTTGAATCTGTTGCGCCTTTCTCAATCCGGCGCGGTTCAACGCCTGAAGATCAAGCCCGCCGCATTTCACGGAAATGGCACCAAACGTACAGGCCTCATTCAGACAACGCAGACAGCCGATACATTCAGGGCTGCCGACGCTCTTGTTAAACTGAATACCCATGGGGCAAACCTGGGCACAAATCCCGCAATCGGTGCACTTCTCCTCATCCAAACGAAGTTGAATGAGACTGATGCGATTAAACAACCCGTAAAAGGCACCCAGGGGGCAGGTGGTCCGGCAAAACGGGCGGCTTGTGGTCACGCTCCAGCCCAAAAATACAAACATCCAAAACAGTTTATTATAAAAGATCAGACCAAGGGTTGCCCGCAAATCCGGCTGAAGTAAAAGCATGGGAATTCCAGCCTCTAACGTCCCGGCCGGACAGACATACTTACAAAACCAGGGATCACCCATGTCCCACTCATTGGTCAGAAACAGGGGGAAAAGAATAACAAAAAAGAGGAGCATCCCATATTTAGGATAACGAAGCCATCCGGGAATTGTCGGGAATTTGACCGAAGGGATTTTGTGGAGCAGTTCCTGAATGAGACCAAAGGGACAGAGCCAGCCACAGGTCAGACGCCCGGTCAGTGCGCCAATCAGCCCGATACTGCCAAAGACATACGAGCCAACATAAAAAGCCCCGGATTCCAGGGTAAAACGAACCCCCAGCAGCAACTGCTGGATGGCACCGATGGGACAGTATGTTGTCGAAGCCGGACAGGAATAACAATTAAGCCCCGGGGAACAGATGATCTTCATCGGCCCCTGGTAAATATTGCGTGTGGCCGGAAAAAGCCAGTAACCGTTCGTGAGCAGAGCCGCCAGGGTCTGAATCAGTTTACGAATCGTCTCCATCCCAATCACCCGATACCGATGCAGGACAGACAGATGTTCCAGGACTGCTCCAGAACGCGCTGCGGCTCATTGACATTAATCCCGATCAGAAAGAGAACAAGAGAAACAATCAAAGGAAGCAGCCAAAGACGTTGATACTTTTTGTTTTTATTCATGACGAGTTCGATAGGTGAAGACGCTGGAAATCAGACACAACCCTCTGTGCCAGAATATAAAGGGTACTTTGACAAATAAAGATTTCAGTTCAAGACCTATGCCTGCAAAAAAAATTACAGCAGGCATAGAGTCGATATCCAAAGGACCAAAATTTGAGCACAACAGAGACCTTGAGCTAAAAAACAATTTTTCAAGAGAGGCTGAAAGAGAAGAGCTATTGCTTCGTTACACGTTACTCCACGACACAACAGCAGAAAAAGGTCTGTATTTAAAAAACACGGCTTTTAACAAAAAAACACATCCCCTGCAACACGCAAGTCCTCTTATCTGCGACGCTTCAAAACATGCTGCCCGGATCAGTTATGAAAAAAGAACCGGGAAGATTCCTGTCACGGATCACGACGGATCACCGAAATAATCTTATCCCCGATATGAACGTCCTTGTCGCGACGATCATCAATGGAGATCTGGGTCACCACCCTCACCGCTCCCTGCTCAAATGGAACTTCATAGATGGATGCTGCCAGATGAAGGAGATATTTGGGCTCACCCTCTATCAGAGTTCCCATATCGCTCAGGCGAAAAACAGCGCCCTTCTCTTCCAGTTTTTTCTGAATGGCCAGGACATAGTCGCCTACACCGGGCTCGCCGGTTCCCATGGGAATAATCGTCAGTTGCATCAATGCCATTAGTTTTTCTCCCCTGAAGAAAATGGACGGCCACCCTCAATAATCTCTATCAAACGCTCAAGGTCATCCAAAGAATAATATTCGATTTCCAACTTTCCGCGGGTGCCATTCTGCACAATCGCCACCTTGGAATTCAGATGATTCGTCAGCTGATTGGACAACGCCTGAGAATAAGAAGCCGGTATGGTCTCACTCTCTACAGGTGCTTTTTTTCTCACCTGCCGGTTTGCATTAAGGGACTTGCGAATCAATTTCTCAGTTTGTCGCACTGACAACTTCCTGTCGACGATCTGATCCCGCACTTCTTTCATCAACACAGGATCATCCATCAATCGCAACAAAGACCTCGCATGGCCCTCTGACAGAATTCCGGACTGTAAATCCCCCTTGACAAACCCTGGAAGTTGCAACAATCTCAATAAGTTAGCTACGGCAGAGCGGCTTTTCCCAACCTTTTTTGCAGCCTGCTCCTGGGTATAACCAAATTTTTCAATCAGCTTCTCATAGGCCTCAGCCTCTTCCACCGCATTAAGATCCCTGCGTTGAACATTCTCGATCACTGCCAGCTCAAGAAGATCGTCATCATTCACGTCGATGCGAACCACAACCGGCACCTGTTCAAGCCCAACCCTTTTTGCGGCTCGCAGCCGCCGCTCACCAGCAATCAGTTCATACTGGTCATCACCCATGGGGGTAACAATCAAAGGCTGAATGATACCACTCTCCCGAATTGAAGAGGTCAACTCCTCAAGGCCCTCCTCGTCAAAGACAGTCCGGGGTTGATGCTTGTTGGGAGCGATCTGCTCCACAGGGCACTCAAAGTACATCTCCTGATCTTCATCCTGGGAAAAGAGTAAACCAACACCCTGCCCCAATCCTGTTTTCTTTGCCATCTTCTCTCCCTACTTCCTCTGATTTCTGAGAAACTCAGCGGCCAGTTTCACGTAGGCCTGGGCCCCTGTGGAACGTGGATCATAATCGATAATGGACTGACCATGGCTTGGGCATTCACTCAATCGGACATTGCGTGGAATAATGGTCTTAAAAACCTGCTTTCCAAAATGGCGTTTCACCTCTTCTGCAACCTGGAAGGACAATTTGTTCCTGCGATCAAACATTGTTAACAACAATCCTTCAATGAACAGGTCAGGGTTCAGACGTTTTTTCACCGAACGAATGGTGTTAACCAGCTGTGCCAATCCCTCAAGGGCATAATACTCACATTGCATGGGTATAAGGGCCGAGTGAGCGCTGGTCAAAGCATTAACAGTCAACAGTCCAAGAGATGGCGGACAATCAATCAGGACATAATCAAACTGATCAACCACAGAAGCAAGTAATCTTTCCAGACAACGCTCCCGCTGATCCACACCCACAAGTTCCACCTCTGCCGCAGCCAGATCAATACTGGTGGGCACGACACTCAAATAAGGTATATCCGTGTCCAGCAAAATCTCTGCCAGAGGAACACTGCCCGTGTAGCTGTGATACAGGTGCCGTTTCAACTCACGAACTCGTATGCCCAAACCACTGGACCCATTCCCCTGTGGATCTGAGTCCACCAGAAGAACCTTTTTTTTCTTTTTTGCCAGGGCCGCAGCCAGACTGACAGCCGAGGTGGTTTTGCCCACCCCGCCCTTTTGGTTGGCAACCGCCACAATTTTTGCTGATTTTGACTCATTTATGCGTTACGCTCCAAAAAAAGACCAAACTTTATTCC
>JACKQG010002010.1_pt1 | contig 27284 bp, 18 predicted proteins | sample 8237621 | NCBI WGS metagenome assembly JACKQG01 (sample SAMN15677084, study PRJNA649215) | marine metagenome | biome: marine; feature: Black Sea; material: saline water; isolation source: suspended particulate matter (SPM) from the Black Sea western gyre | collected 2013-06-09/2013-06-10 | depth... | reverse complement strand
AGGACTCAGGGTTTTCATCTCTGCAACAGGAGTTCGATTCTCCTACGGGCTACATTAAAGCCACTGTTTAAACAGTGGCTTTTTTTTATTTTAAAGTTATTATCAATACCTCTTAACTTTAACCCATGAAAATTGATAAGCATTTTATTTTAATAATAAAATTAGCTGTTTTTGTTTCTTCAATCATTTTCCCCCAAAAAATACCTTATAACCCACCAATAACAAAATTAGTTAATCATAATGATGGTGTACTAAATTTAAACCTTCAAATTCAACATTTTGTGAATACTGATTTATCATTAATTAATTTCAATCCTATTCAAAAAAATAAATTGAATTGTTATCAAACACCAATAAATATGAATTCAAGTCAAGAAATTGAAATTATAATTGAAAATGCGTTTAATTCAAATAATGAATTTTATTATATCCGATATATAAATAATGGGTTTTTAGGTCCATATAATTTATCAAATCAAATTAAAAATGAAAATAATATTCTGAAAATAAATGGAATCAAGCCAACTGAATTTACTATTGAATATTGTACCGAAATGAACCAATTTGATAAAAATCCTACACTAACTTTAGTTAGACAAATGGGTGATTTGAATAACGGAATTTTAGTTCAATCAAATTCAAATTATTGGAAACGAAATCTTGAGAACCCCACTGTTTTAGTGACTGGTTTTTGGCCACCAACAAATGAGATGATTCGTCACTTCAGTCAAAATAGCGATTTAAATCCAAATGGTTGGGTGGGAGATGATTGGGAAAATAGAGGATTTGATATTGTAAGTTATTTTCCTGAATTTGCGGAACCAGATTGTAATGATTGTGGAATGGGTTTTGGTGATTTAGAAGTTGATTATCAAGATACTTCTGATGATTTTTGGATTATTGTTGATGAAGTGAAACCGATTGCGATAATTACTTTTAGTCGTGGATTTATTGACCATAGTTGGGAATTAGAATTTAATTTCTATAATCGAACAAATTGGTATTCTGATTATTTAGACCCAACGCTTCCAACGCCCAATCCACCAGATGAAAGTGTAGAAAATTATTTTGAACGTAATTCGTCGTTACCGTTAGAAGAAATAGAAAATGCTGTAGAAGAAGCAGAGTTGGGATTAAATGCTTATATTGATTGGCAAGGTGATCCTGGGCATTTTGTATCCGAATTTATGGGATATCATGGCGCATGGTATAGAGATATAAATCAAGAATCTGAAAATAATTGCCATATAGCAGGGCATATTCATGTCGGAGGATTAATTGATTGGGAGACAGCGACTGAAGCAACACATATTACTTTACGAAAAGTAATCGACCATCTTGATCAATTTGACTATATTTTGGGTGATTTAAATGAAGATATGCTAATAAATATTCAAGATTTATTAATAATGGTGCAATTTATTTTGGGAATTCAAGATCCTACAATTGGCCAATCATTTGCATCGGATATAAACATCGATGGAACAATAAATATTCAAGATATTATTATTTTGATAAATATAATTTTAGGTAATTAATTATTAATTAGTGTACTTTATTATATCAAATTAAAAATTGATAAATGACTAGACTATATTAATAATCATAAAAAAGAATTTCATGAAAATATCATCAAAAGATAAACAGAAGTTAAAAGGATTTGCTCATTCCATAAAGCATTCAGTTATTATTGGAAAAGAGGGGTTATCACAAAATTCAATTAATAAAATTATTAAAATTCTTGAAGATAAAGAACTTATAAAAATAAAGTTTAATTCGTTTAAAGAAGAAAAAGATTCATTGGCTAAAGAAATTGAAACTTCATGTAATGCCGTCATTGTTGGTCAAATTGGGAATATTTTAATATTATTTAAACAAAATCCCGATATTGATAAAAGAAAATATATCATTTAAAGATGTAAACCTCATATCATTTTATAAAAATAGGTATTTTTATTGCTCCTATTTTACAAACATCAATTTCTGTGTTTGAGTAAAATTTTCTGATTTTAGTTTAATAAAATAAACTCCGCTTGGATAGTTATTTGCATTCCAATCAATTGAATGATTACCAGATTCAATTTGTCCGTTAATTAATGTTTCAATTAAATGGCCATTGATATTATAAATTTGTAGAGACATAGCGTGCAATGTCTCTGGTACACCAAAGCTAATTATAGTTACTGGGTTAAAAGGGTTTGGATATGCTGGATGTAATAAAAATTTATTGGGTTTTAACTCATTCGCATTTTTGATTAATTGTATTTCAGAAACTAATAAATTTCTAAATCCCTCTTGGTTAGATTCTAAATCTATGATTTTTCCTGTAGATTTTACCAATTTAAGAGAAGGACTATCATTTAATTCTAAAAATCCTTCGGTTTGCTCACTTAAGTCTCGTCCCATTAAAGGTAAAACTATTAATCCATTTTCTATGACAGTAGATCCAACTAACTTGTGATGGTGATATGCAAGAAGTAAATCACCAGCTTCTCCGTTTTCAATTTCGTTTATTAAATAAAATGCCTGTTCGGTAGATTGGTGTACTTTATATTCTTCAGGTAAATTTGAATTTTTATTTGACGTTGCTAATCCAAGATTATTTGGAATATTCTCACAATTATTTAATCCCCAAGTAAAATTAATAATCTCATCATTTGAAACATTTACCCAATATCCTTTACCTTCTTCCAATGAATTTAAATTTCCAGACCACCCATCAATGGTTTTAAATAACCCAACTCCTTGACCAATAATAAAATTAAAGTTTTCAGTTGCAAAATCTACCCCACCTAAAGCATCTATAGTAGAAGCTGAACCAGATCCCCATTTATATGATAATAAATTATTTCCAAATGTGATGTTAGAATATACTTCACAGGCTTCAATTGAACGATTAAATTCAATATCCCAATTATAACTTTCTGAACCACTAATATTTATCCAATATCCAGAATAAGGAGATAAACTATTTAAGTTTCCTGTCCAACCATCTACTGTATTAAAAAGTCCAACACCTTGTCCAATAATAAAATCAACTTCTTCACCATTTGATGTAATTAAATCCATTTGGTGTAATGTTGAATTATTTTCAAGCTCGCCAGGTAAACTTATTAAATTATTTCCAAAACCAAGCTGATGTGACAAATTATAACCAAAACTACATGTACCACTATCATCTGTTGCATCGATATCATAATTGCTTGCATCTTCATCTGTACAACCTAAAATTTCAAGTTCGTTACATATTAAATCACCATCTGAATCATTTACACAAATCCCATCACAATCATATATACCATAATAGAAGCAACTCCCATTATTCATATTTGCTAATTCATTATAATTACATGCTTCAAACATTGTACATCCCAAAATCACCGAATTGGAATCAAATGAATATACAATATAAGATCCAAATCCTCCTCCATTTCCTGAACAAGTCATAGTCTCATCACCATTATCTGTACAAATTGCATCTAACCCAATGATTTCTCCATTTTCTTGGATGAAACCTAAATCATATTCATTCCGTGTTAATTCAAATGAAATTTCAATATCAAGAGTTGCACCTTCCACTAATTCAATTACCTCTCCATTTTCATCCGTTGCTTCAAATGTACAGCCTTGGAATATTTCAATTCCTGCTTCAGCAGAGCTAGAGTAAAATAAGATGTTTTCTAACTCACTTTCAGAGGCTTCCATAATTTCTAAATTTATTTGACTTCCTTCAGGAATATCAAAAGCATCTGCTGGAATATCAATATCGACGCTAATATCATTTAATTCAATTTCAGGTAAATCAATTACCATATCACTATTGTAATTTTCTAAATTTTCATCCTGAATAACTATTGGTAAAAATTCACAATTCCCATCATCTAAAATTGCAATTGAATTATAATTTTCTGCAGAAATATCGGTACAGCCAAAACATTCGGATTGTTCTTCATTACAAATATCTATCGTATTTAGTTCTAAACTAAGTTCTGATTCATTTCCGTGAATATCAACGGCTGTAATTTGATAATAATTATTTAATCCAATTGATGGTAAATCATCAATAAATATTGGTGTTGTAGAATAGCTTAATAATTGTTCATTTTTATAAATTTTAAAATATTGGAAATCGTTATCACTTGGATTTGACCATAATAATTGGACAATATTATTTTGATAAATTCCATTAATATTTTCTGGAACTTGTGGGTTAATATTATCAATACTTGCACCTACTCCATTTTCAAACGATATAATTACTTCATCTTCAAATGCAGCTAATACTCTAAATGTACTTAATCCATCTGATTCATTTGTTTGATTAATAATGGTTGGTACTTGTACAATATATAAATTTTGTCCATACATTATGGATTGTCCAACGCTTACCCAACCCATTTCATCTAATCGTTCAATTTGATAGACTTCAACTTCTCGATTTATATCATTTTGTTGGTTTTGAGTATTGCTTTGATTATCTAAAAATGATCCAGTAAATGTAATATATGCATGAAACCCCTGATCGCCTGGAATATCAGAGACTTCAATATTATAAACACCATAACCATATTGTACTAAATTCGGTATTCCATTATCATCAAAATCACATAAATCATATCCATTTCCTGCACACTCACCACATTCATCTAATTCTGAATTTCCAAAGCAAACACCTGCACAATCTAAATCAATATTGAAACTGATACCTGTAGATCCTTCCGTACATACATTACAGTCATCAATTACTGCTTCACCAAAACAAATTCCAGAACAATCCAAATCCATATTATTTCCATCACAAATGCCACAATCGTCTTCTATTGATAAACCACCACATACTCCAGCGCAATCAACAATACTTCCTTCAGGGAAATCACAGCTACATCCTTCATTTGCAAGCCAACAACTTCCATCATCAACTGTTGCAATTTCATTAAAATTACATGCATTTTCATCTGTACAGCCTGGAATTGTAGTTGTTAACGAAGGAATATTTGAAAAACCAAAACTCCACCAAGCACAATTAGAATTATTACCTTCAATATCTAAGCAAGTTTCGAAATATGCATTATAATAAATGTCATTTAATCCATCATAAACTTTAAATTCAGGTATATCTGCGGGAATTTCAACAGGGTTTGTCATGCCCCCAAAGCAATAATCTTCTGTACCTTCAGTTAACCCATCAGTTCCATACACTGCGATTGTAGTATTTTCACCATTCCATTGGGCTGACCCTACAGCAACATCATTACAAAAAGCACCGACTACAAAATGGGCATAATCATCTGTAATATAATTTCCATCTATAACAAGTTGGTCAATCACATAAAATGATTGTTGTGTAGTTGAAACCCATTCAAATGGATCATAAATACATCCGACTGAAAATTCTTCAAAACCTACAAGTTCATCAGGGTTATAATTTAATGCTTCAATATCATTACAACTATTGAAAAGACATTGACTTAAATCATTTTCAAAATAGGCACATTCCGAATTATTATCATAATTCACAGCTTCGGGATGTCCACATGTTGAAATAATTGTACACCCGTCATTATTATTTCCAATTGCGTCAAAATTATTTGTTAAAGTACCATCACAATATTCTACATATTCACACCCAATTCCTTCTAAACAAAATTCTGTTTCACCAAATGCAAATCCATCACTACTACATTCATTACCACTCTCCGTAATATATAATTCATCGATACTTACTAATCCTGAAGAAACGGGTGCAACTGAAGCTACATTGTAATACATTTTTCCTTCACTGGCATCATAAAAATTAAATGTAACAACGGGGTCTAAGGTACCGGGTACATATAATGGATATCCTGCGACAGCTTCTGTATTTGCGTCTTTCATTTGAACTGCAATTGTAATTTGGTTATTTATTATGGGTAGATATGACCATCCTACAGTTTGACCATTATAGATTGCACCTAAGATATCACAATCATTGTTTGTACATCCACCTGTTGTTGTTCCATTTTCAACCCCATTTTCAATTGATTCTCCATTTAATAATATTGAATCAAAAATGATATATGCTTGGGTTGTTGAAACCGCAGTACTCCATTGACATTCAGGCCCATAATTTGGAAAATAGCCTGGGCCACAATCATCACACTGATTTTGAAAACAAACGGTATTTCCATTTTCGCATTCAACTGATGGACCATTACCATTACATATTCCACATTCATCTGTGATTGCATTTCCACCCCATTCACCTACACAATCTTGTTCACAATCATTTGATGGGAAATTATCACATGAACCACAATTATCAATTTCAGCAGAACCACCACACACACCATTGCAATCAATTTCAATTATACAATTGCCATCACAGTCAAAGTTTTCTTCAGAATAATAACAATCGGTATCAATAGTTGCATTTTCATCATAATTACATCCTAAAGGATCCATACAGCCTTCAATTTCATTTTCACCGACACAATGATTAATTAATGTGATGGATAATGAATTTCCAGAAGCATCTGACATAACTGGGTTTTCTAAGCAAATTTCTTCATCTATATTTGAAAATGAAATTGTAGTTAAAACTCCACTACCAGCAGGAATTATAGCACCTGAAAAAGAAAAACCTAATAAGGTTGTCGCTGAATTTGAAATTACAAAACCATTACTATTTGCCTCTCCACCTGTAGCACCTGTAAGAGTAGCACCATCTATATCAAATTGAAATCCTCCAATATCAACAGATGAATTATATATTACATCAGCAGTTCCTTCGAATTCTAAATAATTTTCTAAAGATAATTCTACACTTGAAAAACCTGCTTGAATTGTAATAATTATAATTGAAATAAATTTTAATAAGTTCATCTTTGCCCCTTTAAATATGATTTTGTGTTAATGCTATTAGCTTATAACTTAAAATTAAATTATATAGGTATGCAATTGTTGACTAATTAATTATTCATACTTTTTATAAAATCAAATATTTCATCTCTAATTTGTCTAAACACTTTTAGTTGTTCCTTTTTTGAACCAACTATTCCAGCGGGGTCATCAAATGAATGATGCATTTTTTTGCCTGAAAAATCTGGAAAAATAGGACAATTTTTATCCGCATTTGAACACACAGTCATAATAATATCCATGTTATTTAATTTAATTTCATTTATTAATTTTGGTTTATGCTTTGAGATATCCATGTTAATTTCAGCCATAACTTCAATTGCGATTAGGTTTACTTTTTTTTCAGGTTTTGTACCTGCACTAAAAGCTTCCCACCCTAAATCTTTTGCAATTCCTTCTGCCATTTGTGAACGACATGAATTACCTGTACATACAAATAGAATCTTCTTCATTAAATCCTTCATCTTGGTTAATATTATAAAATAATCCTAATTTTAATTATATCTAAAGAGAAATAATGGCTATAAAAAAAATACTCATCAGTTCATGTTTACTTGGAAAAAAATGTAGATATGATGGTAATCATAATAAATTAGATAATTTACTAAATGAAAACATTGAATGGGTTTCTGTCTGTCCTGAAGAGTTAGGAGAATTGGGAACTCCTCGACCTCCTGCAGAAAAACAAATAGATGGACGAATTAAAACTATTTTAGGTGAAGATGTTACGGATAAATTTAATTTAGGCTCTTATAAATCATTAACTATTGGTATAGAAAATAATTGTAGTCTTGCCATATTAAAATCTAAAAGCCCCTCCTGTGGTAAAGGTGAAATTTATGATGGATCTTTTTCAAATAAATTAATAAAAGGTGACGGTATATTTACAGAATTATGTCAAAATAATAATATTGAAGTTATATCGTCAGAAAATAAAACTCAAATAGATAAAATAGTAAATTCATTATAATTCTTCTATTATTCGCAATACATCGTCAAATGAATTTGCATGTAATGTAGATAATTGCCTTACTTTTTCTCTTATTATATTTTCAGTATAACAAATAAAATGATTCACTTCCCCATTAGAAAATACTTCATAATCAGTATATCCATCTCCAATCATAATTTTTTGAGAATTTATATTTAGCTTGTGAATTGCTTTTATTTTACCCTTTTCTTTATATAAATCCTGCGATTCATCACAACCAATAATTTTATCACCATTAAAAATAAATGAATTTGCAATTACATGATGAGGTAAAATTCCATATTCAGCAACAATCGGGGTAATGATTTCTTTAAAGCCACCTGAAATTATCCAAATATTATTTGCATTTACTTGAAAGAATTCTTTATTTCTAATAATTGAATCGGAAATTAATTGAGATAACCTTTCAATTACTTTCAATATATCATTTTTAGTAAATGATAAAATATTTAATCTTTTGTGTAATGCAGTTTGAAAGTCAATATCGCCAGACATTGCCAATATTGTTATATCTGAAATCAATTTCTTTTTATTTTGAGCATCGGTATCATTTTTCATCACAATATCAGCAAGTATATCTAAAGTTTCAACTTTGATAAATGTGCTGTCAAAGTCAATAAAAAGCGTATTATTTTTAATCATGATTAATATTTATTTTAATTTAAAATTATGTGTTTGATTTTTTGAAATATTCATTAAAAGTAAAATCATTTTTCTAAATCTTGGTAGGAATATAATAATAATCCTAATTTTAATAACATTTCACAGTGGGTTAATTTATTTCTATATTAATATTTATTTATGAGTTTAATATAAATTATTAACCAATTTCTTTAATTAATTTAGGATTTTCTATTTCTTTAGATATTTTTATTTTACTTACTGTTTTAGTTATTGCAATCATAATGTTTGTTCTTGAATGGGTGCCATTTGAAGTAACTGCATTTGGAGCAATGGGAGTATTACTTCTTTTTGGAATTCTAACTCCTGAAGAAGCTGTAAGTGGATTTAGTAATAAAGCCGTTATTACCATTGCGGCTATGTTTGTATTGAGTAGAGCTATTGAAAAAACTGGATTTTTAGAAGTATTTTCAAATAAACTGTATACCTTAGGTGGAAATAGAAAATGGCCGACTATTTTTATTTTTCTATTTTCTGTTGCTATTATTTCCGGGTTTATCAATAATACAGCTTCGGTAGCAATCTTTATTCCCCTTGCAATTAATTTATGTCAAAAATTTAAAATTAGTCCATCAAAATTATTATTACCCCTCTCGTATGCTGCAATTTTTGGTGGTACATTGACACTTATTGGAACTTCTACAAATTTAGTTGTTAGCTCATTTATGGAAGATTATTCTTCAAATATTTTCATTGATGGAATCCCAGCATTTACAATGTTTGAATTTACAAAATTAGGAGTGATATTTTTAATTGTTGGGTTAATTTATATAATGTTTGCTTCTCGTTGGTTACTTCATTCTCGTTCAATAATTTCTTCATTAACTCGAAAATATCATTTAGGGCCATATTTTACTGAATTTAAGGTTGGTCCCGATTCTCAACTTGTTGGAAACACAATTAAAGAAATGGATATTTCAAAAAAGTATAATATTGAAATATATATGATTATTCGGGATAAAAAGCGAATTCGAAAAAGGATAAACACACTATCTATTCAAAAGGGTGATATATTGTTAGCTCATATTGGAGTCGATGATTTAATGAAATTTAGTGAAGAAATGAATATGCTTTTACTCTCAGATGTTAAAATGACTCAACAAGAATTAACAGGTAGAAATCATGTAATAGTAGAAGCAATTATTTCACAGCATTCAAATATGATTGGTAAATCATTACAAACCTATAATTTTAGAAATTTATTTGAAGGCCTTGTCCTTGCTATTCGACGGCAACGAGAAACATTAAGAGAAAAAGTGGGAAAGATTAAACTTCGATTTTCAGATACTTTACTTATTATGATTCCAAAAGGAAGAATGGAAGATTTAAAAAAATCATCAGATTTGATTGTATTAGAGGAATTAAATATAACTTTAAAATATGAACGATATTGGTGGCTATCAATTTTAGTCATTCCATTAATAATGGGTTTAGCGTCATTTGGAATTGTTCCAATTTTGAAAGGTGCAATGTTAGGGGTAATAATACTTTTATTATTACGGTCAATTTCTATCCATGATGTGTATGAGTCGTTAAATTTACAAGTTATATTTTTAATTGCAGCATTATTACCCATTGGACATGCAATTACAAGTACAGGAGCAGATAAATTAATTGCAGATTTTATTTTTTCCATAGGTGATACTACGCAAAATTCAGATACTAAATTTAGATTATTAGTTGGTATAATATATTTACTATCAATGGTGTTGTCTGCATTTGTTTCTAATACAGCCATTGCAGTAGTAATGACACCGGTTGCTATATCAATTAGTGAAACATTTATGGTGGATCCTCGTCCATTTTTAATTGCGGTATGCTTTGGTGCTTCTGCTAGTTTTATGACACCTATGGGGTATCAAACAAATTTAATGGTCTTCGGTCCAGGACAATATAAATTTAAAGATTTTGTAAAAGCAGGTTTACCTCTAAGTATTATTTATGGAATTATTGCTATTTATACAATTCCATATTTTTGGCCATTCTCAAATATTTAAAATTCACCTATACTTTTAAAGGAAAATGATGAAAAAATCATTATTAATTATTTTTATTACGAGTTTATTCAGTCAAGGATTATGGATGATGAATAATCGTGTCCATTCTGAATTAGATTGGACAACAATGAAAACAGAGCATTTTAATATTCATTATCATAATGGAATTGAGGATATTGGATTAAAAGGTGCAACAATCGCAGAACAAGTCATCCCAATTTTAATGAAACAGATGGAGTTAACAGAATTACCTATTATTGATGTCATTTTTACAACGGAAGATGAGGTGTTAAATGGGTATGCAGTGTTTACCAACCAAACTTTTATCTGGGTAGATCAAAATGATGCTTCCATCTGGTTAGAAGATGAAAAATGGCTTTTTCAAGTATTATCTCATGAATTGCAACATATTGTATTTATGAATGCTGTTAAAACTTGGATGACAGAGCCTTGGAGTATGAGTATATTTGGACAAATACCAAGTTGGTTTATTGAAGGATTAGCAGAATATTACACCGAAAGATGGCGTCCTTTTCGGGCTGATCTTAGTCATAAATATCATGTACTAACAAATACAACATCAAAAATGGACCCTCATCATGATGGATATTCCAAAGTATTATATTTGGCTGAAAAATTTGGTGATGAAGCTATTGTAAAAATTGTTAAATTTCGAAATAAATTTAAATTATTAAATTTTAAAAAAGCATTTAAAAAAGCCACAGGAGTATCACTTTCTGTATTTGAAGAAGATTGGCGACGAACAATAAATACCTATTATTATGGTTATCGTTCTCAAAAAGAAGCCATTGAAGAATTAGGGGAAACAGCAACATTACCCATTGACAAAATGAGTACTTTTTTAATTTCTCCAGATAGTTTAAAAATTGCAATTATTGGTCGAGATGATCATAAACAATTTGATAATAGTTTTTTTATCGCAACGAGAGATACTTCCAAAATTAAAAATAAAAAGTTTTCCTTCGATTTTGATTTTAGTAAATTATTTAATTCAAATAAAAAAGATTCTATTATAAAATGGAAGAAACCTAACTTTGATAAATCTGAGATTGATTATGGGCGATTTCATTCGCATTTATCTTGGTCAATGGATAATACAAAAATTGCATTTTCTAAATACCGTAGAGGTCAATATGGTTCAATGTTATGGGATGTTAAAGTTTATGACACAGAGATCGAAAAAGCGGAATGGATTACGGATAATATGCGAGCAACATATCCAACTTGGTTGAATAATGAAGAAATTGTCTTTATTGCTCACCAAAATAGTACTGCTAATATTTATAAAATAAATTTAACAACAAATAAAACTACTCAATTAACAAAATTTTTGTGTGATATTTCAGTCGTCACACCTGCACTTTCTCCAGATGGAAATGCACTTGTATTTGCAATGGCACCAGAATCTGGGAATATGGATTTATATTTATTAAACTTAAAAAATAATGCTATTGAAAGGCTGACTCAACATCCAGCTGTTGACTATTTACCTGTTTGGGAGCCAAATGGGAACCGTATTGCATATACTTCTCATGCAAGTTCAACTCCTAATATACATGTACTAGAATTAGAAAATAAAATAACGCACCAAATTACCGATGTGGGTGATGCAGTTTGGACCCATCAATGGACTCCAACTGATTCTACACTTTTATTAAGAACACTACCAGATATTGATACCACCCGTCTCGTTATGATAAATTTAGATCGAAAATTGACAACGACCAATTTAAACATTCGCAACCGATATTCATCTTGGATGACTAAATCGCCTGATAATCCTTTAAATCCAATTAATTATTCAGATATTCCCGAAATAAACTCTACTCAAGAATATTTCTTTTTAAATCACATAAAACATTTAACATCAATAATTTTCCCTTTTCCATTCCCTTTTGGAGAAACGGCTTGGACGGATGCATTAGGTAAGCATCAGTTTATTTTTAATGGAGGTAGTTATGATTATGAAGGAAATTATCCTTTTGGGGGTATTAATTATATTAATGCACAACATGGTCCATTATGGGGTATAAACTTAAACTATAATCAAGATTTTAAATTTAGAAATTATGATGGAAGTGCAACAGGATTAACCGAAGTAAAAAATGGAATAAAATTCTGGGCATCGCATCCATTTAATGCAGGAGAATCACTTTCATCAAATCACTCTATTACATCATCATTTTATCTCGGTGAATTAAATCTTTTTGACGTAAAAGATAATAAAGATTCTACAATGGCAAATGGATTAGATACTTTAATTCTTATTGATCATGAATTTAATGATAATTCACTTCCAAAGCCGGAAGGTGGAAATTTAGGAATATTTTCAATTGGATATAATTATCTCTCCCGAAGAGGCCATCGTGATAATGGATATTTTCCTAATCAAGGATTTGGAATTGATGTAAAACTTGATTTTGCAGATAAAAAATTAATGAGTGATTTTAATTATACTCAATTATCTATTGATGGATTTAATAATTATAAAATGGGTGAAATAGTATTTTATTCTAGGCTAAAAGGTGTAATGCAAACTGGAGAACCACCTGCACAGGATAAAGTGAATTTTTCAACAGATGAAGCAACTTATGTCCCAATGATTGGCATCACTGAAAGTTTACCTGAAAATATTAATTTGAGAGGATCTAGTCAATTTAGAACTGGTAATAGACTTTTATTTGGTACTTTAGAGCTACGACAAAAATTATTAGAAGGTGATTTACCTATTAATATTCTTGGGTTTACAGGTGGTGATATCACAGGTGCTATTATTTCTGATTTTGGAAATGTGTGGAATGGAAATAATCAACAGGGCAATTTTATTTCTACAATCGGATATGAACTTAAAATTTCATTTAAATCAGGTGGAATGCCAATGGTGATATTTGCTTATGGTTTTGCAGATGAAATTAAAAATAATTCTAATTTGGAAGATTATAAACATTATTATAGAATGGTATTAATAAATCCATTTTAATAAAGAATGTTACAAATTTTTTATCTAAAAATCATAGGATAAGGTTAAATTTAATATTCATATTTTAGCTTAAAATTACAATATTTAGAAAATTTTTACAAACTTAAGGGACAACAAAATGAAAAAATGGAATATAATTTTAATACTTTTTACAATTACATTTTTATTCTCACAAGATATTCAACTTGAATTAACAAATTTAGATTCGACCGATGGAAATTATACGGTTGATATATTAATGAATAGTAGTGTAGATATTGCAGGTTATCAATTTTTAATGAGTGGTGGAATATTAACAAATGCAAGTGGTGGAATGACAGCAGACAATGGATTTATTGTATCATCGAGTGAGCTTGGTGTGGTGTTGGCTTTTGACTTTATGGGTGGAGTAATTCCTGCAGAGAATGGAACTCTCATTCAACTTACTTTTTCTGAATTAACTTCATCCGAATTATGTATAAATGATCCAATTTTTTCAGCGCTTTCTGGAGATATTTATGATGTAAATACAGGTGGTTGCCTTTTAACTGGATTAGAATCAAGTTCCCCTTCTGTAATTATTTTGGAGCCAGAAGATGGTGCAATTATTATTGGTGATGAAGTAACAGTTAGTTTATTAACTACAGATCCAGAAATGATTGGTTTTCATTATCATTTATATATTGATGATGGTGGTGTGCAAATGTTTTATGATAATTATTTTCAATTAGATAATTTAGATTTTGGAACGCATACTTTAACTGTAATTCTTGCTGACGATTTGCATACTGAATGTATTGAAGCAAGTTGTAGTCAAACAGTTAATTTTACTTTACAAGAACCTATTCCAGAAACTGTCGAATTATCAATTTTAGAAGTTGACCCAATTTCAAGATCATTTAAAATTTTTACAAATAGTTCATTTCCTTTATCATCATTTGAATTTGAAGTCCAAGGTGTGAATCCATTAAGTATTACGGGGGGTGCAATTGATGAATTTGAATTTATTACAAATATTGTAGGTAATTCAATTGATGGTGTTTCATTTACAAATTCAATGCCTGCTGGAGAAAATCATTTTGCAACGATATATTATGATAATCCGACATCAACAGAAATTTGTATTACAAATGCTCACTTTATGGATGTGAATGAATTTGATATGGTAACTACGGTATTAGGGTGTGGAGAGATTATTTTACCTGAAAATGAATATTATATTTCTGATTTACCTGAATCAGGAGTGAATATGTTAATTCATTTTTCTGCAGAAATAGATGGCTTAGAACCTGGTGATGAAATTGGAATTTTTGATCAAGCAGGGATTAATTCAGAAAATATAGATTGTGATAATTTAACAGAAGACGAAGTTTTAGTGGGTTCAGGATTAATGATGTACGATGGAATTTCTATTGGAGCTACCGGCTCTGTAAATATGTGTGATTGGGGTGGGTTTGTAACTTCGGGGTTTAATTTGGGTAATCCAATTTCTGTTAAAGTATATCGTCCGTCTGAAATGGTTGAATATGAAACTCAGGATATTACATTTTCAAATGGATCTGGTACATTTACTGAATTATTTACTGAAATAACCGCATTAACACTTGTAACAGAAATTACAAATAATACTCCTATTGCTGTTATTGACCAAGAATCACTTATAACTTTCAGAAATACAGATTTTACATTAGATGCATCATCATCTACAGATTCTGATGGAAATATTATTTCATATAATTGGTATTTAAATGGCGAAGAACTCATTGGCTCAAATCAAATATTGACTCATCAGTTTTCAGCACTTGGTGATTATTTGATTACTCTCGTGGTAACGGATAATGATGATGCCATTGGTTCTGCAGTATCTGTTGTAAGTGTAATGAATCAATTACCAACAGATATATCATTAATTTCACCAAGTAATAATGAAAATTTAGTTATCCTAAGTGAAGATGAATTTGATAATGGCGTGGTGACATTCTCATGGGATCAATCCTTTGATTTAGATAATGATGAATTGAGTTATACCTTAAATTTTTGGAAAAATAATGCACCTGAAGAACACAATATTGAAATTGAATTGATAGAACCCTTTTTTAATGCTAACTATAATTCTGAATATTTTAATATTGAATTTGGTACAGATGAACAATTTAGTTGGAATGTAGTGGTTTCAGATGGATTTGATGAAATAGTATCTGAATCAAATTCCTTCAATTTCCATTTTGGAGTTTTAAGTATTAATGAAGAAAGTCCTCATCAATTCTCACTTTCACAAAATTATCCCAATCCATTTAATCCAAATACTGAAATTCAATTTAGTTTAAGTGAACTTGAAAAAGTAACTCTTGATATTTTTGATTTATCAGGGCGACATATTGTTCAACTTGTAAATAGCCAAAAACATATTGGAATCCATTCTATAAATTGGAATGCAATTGATGAAAATGGAATTACCGTTCCTGCAGGATTATATATTTATCAATTAAGTTCTAAATCAAATGGTACTATTAAAAAAACGATGACATTGTTAAAATAAATTTGGATGAGTTTTTATTTATTACTCTGACAATGATAAAGGGTTAGTTTTGTAATAAACGAATGCCTCCATACCTGTAGAAATATCTCAAATATTATGAAAAAGATAAATAACATTTTATCATTTAGAGAATTATCCTACCCTAAAATACAAAGTTGGGTCATTGTGATTGTTGTGTTTTTTTCAATCTCATTTTCTCAAACCCTTGGTGATTTAAATAATGATGAAAGTATTAATGTTCTTGATATACTCCGTACAATAAACATTATTCTCGAAATGCCACCTCCTCCTTCAGAGTATGAAATTTTAGTTAGTGATTTAAATATAGATGAAGAAATAGATATAACAGATATCATGATAACAGTCGATATCATTACTGATAATTTAGATGCATATTGTACGAATGACGAGTGGGACATCCCCTGTGAAAACAATTATTCTGAGTGCTGTTACCCAATTACAAGCAGTGAATTCACTTGGGAAATTGATACTTTTGGTTTGGGTGCCAATGCCTTTAGTGAGATAGAAGATGTTCAAATTATTGATGAAAATAATATATGGACGGTTGGGAAGATACATGTACCAGACTCATCTACATCTTTCTATTATAATGCTATTCACTGGAATGGGGAGGAATGGCGAGAATTAATAATTGCAGATACAAACCAAATATCAGGACCTGGTTTTTCCTTTTTCCAATTAAGTGAAGATGTTAAATGGTTTGGTATTGGAGTTCCATATCATTTTAATGGCGTAAACTGGATAGCATATGGTCATTGGGGTGAATATAATTATCCACTGGGATTGGGAAGTATTCATAAAATCAGAGGGACATCTTTTAATAATATGTTTTTATTTAATTCATCCACAGATATAACTCATTGGGATGGAGAAGAATATACCCTTATGGAAACCAGTACCGGTACCGGTACTGGGTGGACATATAATGGAGTATTTAAAAATGTATGGAAAAAAAATGAAAATAATATTTATGCTTTATCCAATTCAACTTCTTTTCCATTATCTGAAATCCCCCATGTAATTCAATATTATAATGGAACTGTATGGAGTGACATGTATCGTTTTGAAAGTGATATGGTTGATTTCACTCAACAAGATTCTTTAAGTCCAGGAATATTTAATATTTGGGGGTATGGTGATACTTTATATGTTATAACATCTCCAGGGCTATGGAAGGAATCTCTTACGACCGGTGAAGGGTATTATACGGGTAATAATGAAATGTTTTATTGGTATATGGGGAGAGGAATGGACGGCAACCACCCTAATGATTTTATTACTGTAAATATAAGAGGGAGATTTGCTCATTACAATGGTGAAACATGGAATTATAACCATGATGTGGCAGAACATTTTAATTTTTCAGATAATATTGTTCATGGAGTTGATTTTAAAGATGATACAATAATTATATATGGTATAATTAATGCGATGGGTTTTAATTACCCTGCATTTATCGCCAAAGGTACAAGAAATAATTAATTTAAATAAAAAGAGTTCATATAAAATATTTATACTATATAAAGTTAGTGATGAGTTTATTCTGGGTAGGGATGACATTCTCCCAAACAGTAATGGTTCGGTATATTTATGGAGATGAACCGGGGGTAGGTCCACAAATATATGGTCAATGGGAATTAATTGACTCAAGTAATAATTCACAATTTTATGCTTCGGGAGAAACTGTTATAGTAAATCCCTATGAAAACTATACTATAAAAGTAAGTGATGGTGCCAGTACAATTGAAGGTGGAGAAAATGATGTATCTTTTTTACTATATGATGAGTTTCAATCAAGCTTAAATCTTTCAAATGGCTATTTAAACTTTGGCACAGAGAATGGGATAAGTGTCAATTATTATGATAAAATTCCAATTGAGTTTGATGTTACCGCAGACATTGAAGAGGTTTACATTTTTGATCCGTGGCGTTGGGATGAAGATGGAAATAATATTTTTGAATTTATTTCAGTTCAAAAATGGTTGACTGAAGGTGATGGCGAAGTATTTAATGAAAGGGGAGTTGGATTGGATAATCCTATTCCACCCTATTACCAATTGAAGGCTAAACGATTGGTTGCTACATCTGTTACAGCTAATGATGGAATTTATCGTATTGAAAATTGGAGTAATCCAGACGATAATTATTCAATATTACCAATTGTAGATGTAGGTGATCCATATAACCAAAATATTCCTGAATATTTAACAGAAGATTTCCACTTTGTTTCACCAATAGTATTTAATGATGGAAATATTAATTTAAATATTTTTTATGTAAAAGTAAGTGAAACCTTAGAAGCTGAAGATAAAATCGTTATTTTTGAAGGCGAAACACTTATCATTTACCCAGGCTCAATTATTCAATTTTCATCTGGAATTGATGTAAAAGGTAATCTATTTATTGGTGAAAATAATAGTGAAGAAACATTTCTTTCAGGAATTGATGATGAATATTGGGGTGGTATTGTTTCAACACTAAATTCAAGATTACATATATTTAATTCTATAATTAGCGATTGCAATGAACCAATTTTAATTACTGGATACAACGAATATAACCCCCCAGTTTTTGATATACTAATTGAAAGCACCATTTTTAATGGTTTCCAAAATAAAGAATTAAGGATAATGGGAGTGTCAGATTCAGAAAGTTCTTACGAAGGTATGATCAATATTTCAGATAATAGTTTTGATTATGGAATAATAATTGGGCTAAATCTAGGTGAAGTAATAATTGAAGATAATATATTTAATGATTTTGGTAGAATAAGTAGTGATTGGATTTTTGGGGATATTATTATTAAAAACAATAAATTTTATACAAATTCTTTTAGTGGGATGGGAACATCAAACGTTATACACATTCAACATGGAAAAGGAATATTTAATATTGAAGGAAATTTAATTAATTCACCACCAAATGAAAATCCGAATTATTCAATTTATGGGATTTTCGTTCAATTGTTCTCAAATGAATATTTTCAAAATAGTGGCGCTAATATATTCAAAAACACAATTATATTTCCACAAAATTTTATTGGTATTATGGCATATTCAACAAATGAAGGTGAATTTAATATTTTTAACAACATATTATATTCATCTGAAGTAAATGAAATAGGTATTGTTATTGATGTTGAAAACCAATGGTCTAATTATAATTGGAATTTTAATGCTTTATATGGAATTGAAATTAACTACCAGAATTTTAACAATGAGGAATTGGAGATTGGAATAAATGATTTATTAATAAACCCTGAACTTAATGAGGATTTCACACTGCAATACACAAGCCAATGTATTGATGCCGGAGATCCTTCCATAATTGACCCTGATGGTACTTATTCGGATATTGGAGCATTTTATTTCCATCAAACGGAGGGTGATATAAATTTAAATGGAAATATAGATGTAATAGATATACTTTTATTAGTAGATTTTATTTTAGATAATGTAATTTTCGATTATAATCAACTTTTTGTTTCTGATTTAAATTCCGATAATGAACAGGATGTCATTGATATTTTACTCTTGATTCAAATGATTCTTGACCAGGACATTAATATCACAAATCTATTAAATGTATATCTCTCCGGAATTATAGAAGCCATGGAAGATGGACAGAGATATAAATACAATATAGATATGCTCAATGAACAGGATGTTTATATTCTACATTTTAAACTTCAATTTGAAAATAAAATCCCACTAAATATAATGAAAGGTTTAAGGTCTAATGATATGACTGTCAGCCATGTTTATAAGGAAGATGACTATTCATTAAATATTATGGTTTTTAGTCCTGAAGGTAGAAAAATTACTCCTGGATTTGGCACCATCGTAGAGATTGAATTAGAATCCACAGGATTAGGCAGAGTTGGCGATTTAACTGATGGCAGTGAATTTATTATTACCGATTTAGCTAATAATCCAGAGACACTTATACCTGTAGAAATTGTAAGTGCAGATGAATTATCACGATTAGCAGATGAAAAATTAAATAAATTAATTCCAACAAAATTTGCATTATATCCAGTTTACCCAAATCCATTTAACCCTACAGCGACAATCCGCTATGACTTACCGCAAGAATCTCAAGTTTCATTAATGGTTTATGATTTAAATGGTCGATTAATTGAAACACTTATCAATTCAAATCAATATGTGGGGATAAATTCTGTAAATTGGAATGCTGAACATTTACCTAGTGGTGCGTATTTTATTAAGCTATTTACAGGAGAATTTGAACAAATACAGAAAGTGATTTTACTAAAATAGGAAAATATTAATAATGACTAATTTTATATTAATTATTCTTGATGGTTTTGGATTAAGAGAAGAAACCAATGGCAATGCATATAAACTTGCGAATACACCCGAATTAGACCGTCTTCTTAATAAATGCTCGATGGTTCCTATTGAAACTTCAGGGGAATTTGTTGGATTACCAGATGGTATAATGGGCAACTCAGAAGTTGGGCATATGAATTTAGGAGCGGGGCGAATTGTTAAACAAGATTTAGTCAAAATTAATGATGATATAAAATTAAATAAATTAAAAGAAAACCCTCAATTAATTCAATTATTCAATCATGTAAAAAAATATAATACAACTCTACATTTAGCCGGGTTATTAAGCGACGGCGGTGTTCATTCTCATATTGATCATTTAAAATATATTATAAATTCTGCTAAAGAATTTGGTTTAAAAAAAGTTCATATACACGCATTTATGGATGGGCGAGATACTGCTCCTGATTGTGGATTAAATTATATTAATGATTTAGAAAATGAAATGAATAATATTGGTATTGGTAAAATTACTTCTGTGTGTGGTCGATATTATGCAATGGATAGAGATAAGCGGTGGGATCGTGTTGAGCTTGCTTATGAAATGTTAATTAATGGTATTGGTGAACAATTTGAAACTGCTATACAAGCAATCAATAATTCATATAAATCAAAAGTTTATGATGAATTTATCACTCCAAAATTAATTGATGGTTTCTCACCTATTTCTGATAATGATGCTTTATTTATGTTCAATTTTAGGTCAGATAGAATGAGGCAAATATGTGAAGTATTTAGTAATCCTAATTTTAATGAATTTGAAACAAAACCATTAAATGTTTCATTAGTTGGAATGAACAAATATCAGGAATCATTTACATTTCCAGTACTTTATCAAAAAGAAAAATTGACAAGAATATTTCCTGAAATTTTAGAAGAGAATGGTTTATCACAGTTAAGAATCGCAGAAACTGAAAAATATGCCCATGTTACCTATTTTTTTAATGGGGGAAATGAAGATTTATATCCACATGAAGAACGAATTTTAGTTAATTCTCCAAAAGTATCAACTTATGATTTACAACCTGAAATGAGTGCAGAAAAAGTAACTTCAAAAGTATTAGACGCTATTGACTCAAAAAAATACAATGGAATTATTTTAAATTTTGCAAATCCAGATATGGTTGGGCATACTGGAATTTTATCCGCTGGAATTAAAGCAATTGAAACCATTGATAACTGTTTATCACAAATTATTCAATCCGTTAAATCACAGGGGGGTGTCGTATTTTTAACTGCTGATCATGGAAATTTAGAAATGATGATTGACCCAATAACGAAAAAACCACATACTGCACATACAACTTTGCCTGTGCCATTTGTAATTGATGACCCAAATAATAATTGGGAGTTATTCAAAAGTGGTAAATTAGCAGATGTTGCACCAACGATATTAACCTATTTAGGGATTAAGCAACCATCTGAAATGAATGGAATATCACTATTAAAACGAAAAAAATAATTTATTTGAAACCAAAATTAATAATTATATTATGTTTAGCATTAATAATTTGGAATTGTGCAGGACATTCAAAGCGGAATATAAACACAAATAATAAACAAAAAATCCATCTTCAAGCTTTCTCACATATAAATGAAAATAATGATTTTGGAATTCAGATAAATATTAATTTCCCCAATTCATTATTAGTGTTTCAAAAAATAAAAAATGAGTTTATTGCACAATTTCAAATTTCAGTCGCAATTTTGGATTCTGCTAAACAACAAGTCAGTCATTATTCGTGGGAAGCAGAAAAAAAAGAAGCTTATTTTGAGGATACTCGAAATAAGAAAAAAACAATTTCTGCTGGATATTTTTTTAAAACATCATCTGATAAATATTCAGTATCAGTATTAATAGAAGATTTAGATAGTAAATATAGATGGCATGAAGAAATTCCATTAACTGATTATTCTTCAGAATTTATCTCTTCTATGTTAATTTCTCAAAATAAAAATGATAATAACTTTATTGGAAATATTGTTCCAGATGATATCGATACACTAGTAATTCAAATTTCACATCATTTTAAAGAAATTATTCCAAATTCATTTATTAATATTGAAGTGGAAAATGATGATGAGATTGTAATGTTTGATTCGGTTATTGTAAAGCAGAAAAAAAATACATTTAATTATCCAATTTTAATTTCTGAATTTTGGTTAGGTAATTTGAATGTTTATTTTAATTATGAAGAAGTTGAAGGTGAAATAAACCTTAAATTACCAGGGAATAATTCTCAATACTGGAAAGATATTGAAACGACAATTAAAATTATGAAATATATATTTACTTCTTCAGAATATCGAGAACTAAAATCATTATCTAAAAATGAAAAGATTATTTTTGTTAAGAAATATTGGAAATCTATCGATCCAACTCCAAAAACGGAGACAAACGAAGTAATGAATGAGTTTTTCCAACGCGTTGAATTTTCATCGTCCAATTTTTCAGAATTAGGTCCAGGATGGCAATCAGATAGAGGTCGCGTTTATATTATTTTTGGTGCACCGGAGCATATTGAATTAACCAATCAAAATAATCAAGGATATAAATATGAAATTTGGCATTACGCTTCTGGTAAACAATTTATTTTTATAGATGAAGGCATGTTTGGAAATTATCGATTATTTAAAGAGATTAATTGATGGGTGCTGATAATACACAAATAAACTTTCTTGACCCTAAAAAAGCTGTTTTTTCATATTCACAGCTTTCAACTTTTAGAAATTGTACAGAACAGTATAAAATTGTTTACTTGGATAGGCAAAGAAAAAAAGATGAAAGTATTGAAGCATTTATGGGGAAATGTGTACACGCTACTTTAGAATGGTTATATCAAGAAGAAAATTTAAGACGACCTTATATTACATTTGATAAAATTTGTAAAATATATGATAATGTTTGGCAAGATTCATGGCATGAGAAAATATTTATTGTTGACCATAGTTTGATTAGTAATCATTTTTATGCAATTGGAAAAAGATGTCTGGCAAATTATTACCATAAATATGGACCTATCTTTGATCAAAAAGTGTATGCAACTGAACTTAGTTTAAAATTTAATATTGATGATAAATATCAATTTAGAGGTGTAATCGATCGATTAGACCAACCTGAAAAAGGATGTTGGGAAATACATGATTATAAATCAGGTAAACGAGCAATGACACAGAATATGGCAAAAAAAGATTTACAACTTGCAATGTATCAAATGGCAGTGGAACAAAATTTTGCACCTGTTAAACAAATTTCATTGACTTGGCATTTTCTTCGGAATGGTGTAGAAATGACAATTACACATACTGCTGATGAAATAGAAAAATTTAAAAGATCAATATCAAAGAATATAGATAAAATTATTAAAGCATCAAGGAGTATAGAAAATTTCTACCCTAAAGAAACGATGCTATGTAATTGGTGTTATTTATGGGATGAATGTTCAGCTAAATTGCCACCAAATCCTGCAAAAAGAGCATATTAAAGGAGTAAATGGATAAAGTAAAAATATATCATAATCCAAATTGAGGAAAAAGCCGAAGGTCCGTGCAGATCTTAGAAGAAAATAATATTGACTTTGAAATTATTCAATATATTAAAACACCATTGAAAATTGATGAGTTAAAAGATTTATCACAAAAACTTAATCTTAAACCCAAAGAATTTATTCGAATGGGAGATGTGAAAAAATTAGATTTAATTATTGATTTTTTAAATGATGAAAATATTTTTCAAAATATGGTTGACTTCCCCAAAATTATTGAAAGACCTATAATTGTAAAAGATAATATCGCCGTTATTGGAAGACCACCTGAAAATATATTAAAACTTATAAATTAATCTCAATATTTTCAAGTAAATCCTAATTCATTCCTCGTTCTTTTTTAATGCGTTCGTAGGATTCATTTAGATGTTTAAATTTTTCTTCAGCCATTTTTTGAAAATCATCTCCTAAATGTGCAACTTTATCTGGATGATATTTTACAGCCATTTTTCTGTATGCTTTTTTAACTTCATTATCTGTCGCTGATTTTTCTATTTCTAATACTTTATATGCAGAAGCGGTATCATTATAAAACATCGCCTGTATTGATTTAAAATCTTGGTGGCTTATATTTAAATAATTACTAATTGTCTTTATAACCTTTATTTCAGACTGATGGACTTCACCGTCAGATGCGGATAAACCAAAAAGAACATGCATTATTTGTAATCGAGAAGGGTGATCCATGTTTTGTTGAATTTGAGCACATACTTGATTTAGTGGGAAATCCTGTTCTAAAATTTTCTTTAGCATTTGCAACGCCTGTGTTGAATGGGCTGAACCAAAATTTGATTTTAGAAAATGTTTCACATAATCTAATTCGGATTTTAAAATTTTCCCATCTGCTTTCATAACGGCTGCCAATAAAATTAATAATGACGCACTAAAGTCTCCCGGATTTGTTCCACCTCTACGAGATTGATAGCGGTTACCCGAATTTGATTGAGAACCTAATGCATATCCCAATATTCCACCAATTGGTCCAAACATTGACCAGCCTAAGGCACCAAAAATCCATTTATTCCACGACATTTTATTCAATCTCCATAATTATATTACCTTTTTCAACAGAGTTACCTTCAATTACATGAATCAATTTGATCACTCCATCCATTGGTGCATTAATTTCATTTTCCATTTTCATTGCTTCAAGGATGCATAAAGGATGTCCTTTGGTTATTTTATCTCCTGCTTTTACAAATAATTTTGTAATTAATCCAGGAATTGAAGCATGAATTTCTCCAATTTTATCATCCTCTGTAGATGCAAATCCAAATTTTGATAGGACTATTTCAAGTTCATTTTGAATATGAATAATACTTTCATACTTCGAATCACTTATGAAACGCTTATTATCTTTCTCATTATAGGATAAAAACCATGATTGATTATTTAAAATTAATGAATATAAATTATCAGAAATTTTTATAATATCAAGTTGATACTCTTTTTCTTTGATTTTAATAATGAATGGCGATGATGAAATTAATTCAACATCAATTGAATGGTTTTGTTGAGTGAGTCTTAAAATCATTCTAAACCATCCTTTCTGCCCGAAGTTAACCAAGTTGATGACAGTTCCTCAGATATTATTTTACCTTGATTTTGATATTGTTTTTTTAATATCAAACTTGCAACTGAGGGTGTTATCTCTTTTGAAATATTTTCAACTAATTCTGGTAATATTGCTTCTAAGGTATGTGTGCAATAGATTCCTGAATTGAAAGATGAATGATTTATTATTTCTCGACAAATAGGAATACTTGTAATTGGGCCCACGATTTTCATTTCACTTAATACTCTGTTCATTTTTGAAATTGCCTCTTTGCGATTGTTTGACCATACAACTAATTTTGCTAACATTGGGTCATAAAACGGAGTAATTTCTTGACCCTTAATAAACCCTTCATCCATTCGTACACCTGGTCCTGAAGGTGGATAATAATCAACAATTTTTCCTATTGATGGTTGGAAATTATTTAGACCATCTTCTGCATAAATTCTACATTCAATTGCATGCCCTTGAGGTATTACATCATTTTGAGTAAAAGAAATTGGTTTTCCGTCTGCAATATTAATTTGCTCTCTTACTAAATCTATTCCATTAACAATTTCTGTAATTGGATGTTCAACTTGTAGCCGAGTGTTCATTTCTAAGAAATACCATTTTTTATATTTATCGACTAAAAACTCAACAGTTCCTGCACCTAAATAATTACATGCTTTTGCTAATTTTATTGCAGATTCTGATAATTCTTTTCGTAATAAATCATCAATAAAAGGAGATGGTGTTTCTTCAATAATTTTTTGAAATCGTCGTTGAATAGAACATTCTCGCTCACCTAAACTTATGTGATTACCATGTGTGTCCGATAATATTTGAATTTCAATATGGTGTGGGTCTTCAAGATATTTTTCTATATATACTCTTGAGTCTGAGAATGCTTTTCCTGCTTCAGATGATGCTCGTTCAATTGATTGTGTGAGATCTGATTCTGAATATACAATCCGCATTCCTTTTCCACCACCACCACCAACAGCTTTTACTAAAATAGGGTACCCGATTGATTCAGCTATCTGGAAAACATCTTTTGGGTTTTGGATTGGCTCTATTGTTCCAGGGATTAATGATACAGAATTATTTTTAGCAACTTGCCTTGCACTAACTTTATTACCCATTGTATTAATTGCTTCTGTGGGTGCCCCAATCCAAATAATTCCTCTTTTTTGAATGGTTTTTGCAAATTCAACATTTTCAGAAAGAAATCCATATCCTGGATGAACAGCATCGGCACCACTTATTTTTATGACTGAAAGTATTTTATTTACATCTAAATACGATTTGTTTGATGGTGACTTCCCTATATGATAGGCTTCATCTGCTAATAATACATGAGGTGATATACGGTCAGCATCAGAATATACTGCAACTGTTTTTATTCCCATCTCTTTGCACGTCCGAATAATTCGCACAGCAATTTCACCACGATTTGCAATTAATATTTTTTTAATCAAATTTGTTATTTATTGGATTATATAAAGTTTTTTACACTGTCAAAATTAATATATGTAGGTTGGTTAGAAATAGATATTTGTTTTATCATCTCCTAATGGAAAAGATTTTTAAATCCTATTTTACTTTATCAATATAAATATAGGAAGATATGTGTCCATTCAGTGCAATTATTAAGTTAAATTTTTTAATTTTCAATTATTAATTCTTAATTGAAATATTAAATTACTAATTATTATTTATAATCGAAAAAAAGTGTTGTTCTAAT
>JACKQG010002009.1_pt1 | contig 27285 bp, 34 predicted proteins | sample 8237621 | NCBI WGS metagenome assembly JACKQG01 (sample SAMN15677084, study PRJNA649215) | marine metagenome | biome: marine; feature: Black Sea; material: saline water; isolation source: suspended particulate matter (SPM) from the Black Sea western gyre | collected 2013-06-09/2013-06-10 | depth... | reverse complement strand
TGTATCAAGGCTAATATAATCTGTTAGAAATGTGTCAAAATCGGTTCGTAGTAAGGTCTTTTGAATTCTGAATAGTTGTTCTACTCTTTCCTGGAGTTTTCTTCCCAAAACCCAATTGCTCTCTGTTCGCGCACTTAAATTTTCTGCGGTTATACTCATATTTGGTGGTTATTTTAATCCATATAAAAACTTTTTGTAGTTTTCACCACTATAAAGTGATGTTGATATTAGTGATAATAATTCTTAGATTCAACAAAATTTTTATAATCAAAACAACCTTTTCAAGCATTATGAAAGAGAAACTTATATTCGAAAACTCTAAAGGAAACAAACTAGTAGGCATACTTTCCGATCCTGAAAAAAGGAATATAGTGGTTGTATTAGTGCATGGCATTTTTTCAAGTAAAGAAAGTCAAACCTACAAACGCTTTGAAAAACTTTTCAATGAACGAGGTATTGCAACTTTCAGATTTGATTTATTTGGGCACAATGAAAGTGATGGAGAATTAGAAGACATAACTGTATCAGAAGCGATTGACGATGTTGAACAAGCAATTACTTTTATGAAAAAACTTGGTTACTTTAAGATAGGATTGATTGGAGCTAGCTTTGCAGGTTTGGCATCTGCAATCGTTGCTTCCAAAAATGATAACTTATTTGCTCTGGGTTTAAGATGTCCTGTTTCAAATATGTATGAGACGTTAATGAAGAGAAAAGAATCAGGTGAACTAACATTTGACGATTCAAAAAAAACCTTTACCTATCAAAGCGATAAACGAGTTGTAACATTTAAACAATCACTTCTAAAGGATGCGAAGAAACACGATGCTCTCAAAGTAGCTCATAGAATTCAAATTCCAACAATATTAGAACAAGGAGATATGGATTTATCAGTTTCTTTAGAAGAAACACGGAAACTAGCATCAAAAATATGTGGTTCAAAGCTAGAAGTTTTCAAAGGTGCAAATCATCATTTTAAAGATCAAGAAGAAAAATCTTATAAGATGTTAATTGATTTCTTTCTTAAAGAATTGAAGCAATAATCTTATAAATACTATCCTCTTTCTTCCTCGATATGTGGAAGAAGAAAACCCCTGTTAAACCAAAAACAACTTGGGGAAAAATTTGGTACTTTATCTGGCATGAAGATTCAATTGCGAGCTGGGTTGTTAATATTATAATTGCATTTATTCTAATTAAATTCATAATCTATCCTGGCATGGGTTTTGTTTTCGGAACAAATTATCCGGTTGTAGCAGTTGTAAGCGAGAGCATGGAACATAATGATTCATTCTATAATTGGTGGTATGGTCAAGAAGATTTCTATCTGAAGAATAATATTACTGATATTGACTTTAGAACTTATTCCTTTGTTAACGGGTTCAATAAAGGAGATATAATATTTTTATATGGAACTACGCCTGAGAACGTAGAAGTAGGTAACGTTATTGTTTATTGGGCTCAAGATACAGAAAAGAAACCCTATCCAATTATTCACAGAGTTACAAATATTAGAGATACAGGTGGAGAAGTTTACTTTGAAACAAAAGGAGATAATAATGTTCGGCAGATTAGAGAACCTGAATTAGATGAAAAAAATGTTGCGGTTAATAATTATATTGGCAGAGCAACTTTCAGAATTCCATATGTTGGTTATGTAAAAATATGGTTTGTTGATATGCTCCAATGGACAGGTATAATGCAAAGTGGACCTGATGAGACAACAACTTTTATAAATAGTTCTGTTGAACCAAATCTTGGGTGATACTAATGGCATTGACTAACTTTAAAGGAACAGTGGTTAAAAAAGAATATTTAGCACCTGATGTTATAATACTATCTTTCAAATTGGACGCAGATATATCTTTTCAAACAGGACAATATGTTATGATGAAGATTCACAAAGGTGACTCATTCAAGAATAGGGCTTACTCAATTCTTAACCCTCCATCTCAGAAGGAAACAATGGATTTTTGTATTAAGATTGTTGAAGATGGTTTTGCTTCAGAAGTATTTGCAGAAATGGAAGTTGGATTTGAAGTTGAGATGAAAGGACCTTTAGGAACATTTGTTTTTGAAGATAAGAATGATATTCAATTTATGATTGCGGTTGGAACTGGTTTGGCACCAATGTATTCAATCTTGAAAGAACATTTGGAAGCATATCCAGATAAAAAGTTCAAATTATTATTTGGAGCTAGAACTCGAAAAGATTTAGTTTTTCATGAAGAATTCTTAGAAATCGAAAAAACTCATGATAATTTTGAATATATTCCTACCATTACAAGAGAAGAATGGGATGGACGCCAAGGAAGAGTACACCAACATCTAGGTACTGAATTTGAAAACACGACTTTCTATTTATGTGGATTAAAAGAAATGGTTACTCAAACAAAGGATGAACTGTTGAAAAATGGTGTTCTGCCAGAGAATATCAAAGCTGAAAGATATTCATGAGAACATTTTTTAATAATTCTTTTTTTATATTATTATGAGACAAGTAGATATTGGTAAAATATATTATGTTCTAGAGCAAGAAGTGAGTAAGCTCAAGGCTCCTATAGTTGATTTGGTTAAGATTCAAACAAAGGATCCTTTCAAGGTTTTATTGGCCACAATTTTATCTGCTCGAACAAAGGATCAAGCAACTTCTGATGCAGCATTTCGATTGTTTCAAAAAATAAATAAGCCAAATGATTTGAATAAACTTTCTCTTGGGGAAATTGAAAAACTGATTTATCCAGTTGGCTTCTACAGGAACAAAGCTAAATTCTTAAAAGAATTACCCATAGTTTTGGATAAAGAGTTTAAAGGTGTCCTGCCAGAAACAATTGAAGAGCTTGTAAGATTGCCAGGCGTAGGTAGGAAAACTGCTAATTTAGTTGTTGTAATTGGTTTTGACAAGCCAGGCATTTGTGTAGATACTCATGTTCACAGGATAATGAATCGATTTGGTTATCTTAAGACCAGGAATCCTTTAGAAACAGAGATGACATTGAGAAAGAAATTGCCTGAGAAGTATTGGTTGAGAATCAATTCTTTACTTGTTGCTTATGGTCAAACTCTTTGCATGCCAATAAGTCCTTGGTGCAGTAAATGTAAGATAAAAAGTTATTGTAATCAAATAGGTGTTGGTAAAACAAGATGAATGATTTAATAAAAGAGGTTTGGAAGTTAAAAAAAACAAATACTGGTAAAGAGGTTCAAAAGAGACTTCAAGAGTTCTTAGAATTCAAGAATAAAAATGATTCTGATTGGTTTTCAGAACTTTGTTTCTGTATCTTAACGGCTAATTCAAAAGCTTCAACTGCAATCAAGGTTCATGACGAACTTGGTTATCAAGGTTTTAGTTCTCATTCTCACAAAGAGGTTGCTGATTGTATTAGAAGGAATAAACATCGCTTTCATAATAACAAAGCTAAGTTCATCGTTGGTGCCAGGGTTTATTTGAATATTAAAGAGAAAATTTTGAAGTTTGATAATTCTTTGGATGCCAGAGTTTGGTTGGTCGAGAACATTAAAGGAATTGGATTTAAGGAAGCATCACATTTCTTGAGGAATATTGGTTATTTTGATTTAGCAATTCTTGATAGACATATAATCAATTTAATGTTAGAATATGGTTTATTAGATAAGAAACCAACAAATTTAGCTGAGAAAAATTATTTATTGGTCGAGAAGAAATTCAAAAAGTTGTCAGATGAAGCTAAAATGTCTCCTGCAGAGCTTGACTTGTATATGTGGTGCTTAAAAGCAGGTGAAGTTCTACGATAAACAAAAATCTTTGATTTTTGATATTATCTTCTGCAATTGTTGTTAAATTGATAGTTCAGATTGATAATAATCCAAACCTTTTTAAAGTGTTCTAGAGAAACAAAAACTTAAGATGTTATTTTGCCCAAAATGCGGATCTTTGTTGAAACCAAAAGATGAAAAAGGAAAGAGAGTTCTTCATTGCTCTTGCGGTTTTACAAATAAAGATGTTGATAAGGTTGAGATTAAAGAAACTGTAAATAAAAAAGAAAGAGAAGTCGAAGTTATTTCTGATGACCAAGAAAAAATGCTTCCTCTAACTGACGCTGATTGTCCTAAATGTGAGCATAAGAAAGCACATTATTGGTTAGTTCAAACCCGTGCAGGTGACGAGCCCGAAACCAAGTTCTTAAAATGTCAAAAATGCAAACACACATGGAGGGATTACTCCTAAAGCATTTTTGATCACACAAAAAGCTTTGCTTTTTGACGTGTGAGAAATGCAAACATACTTGGCGTGACTATAGCTAAAATGTCAAACATTAATTACGACAATCTCAAAAATGAGGAAATGGAAAATATAAATATTACTTTCATTCCTAAGAACTGTCCTAAATGTGGTGACCTAATGGTTTGTCGAGAATTAGGTGTCTGGGGTTATTATTGCATTGAATGCATGTTCTGGTGGGGTACTTATGATCCTTACCCAAAAGTCTCTGGTGAGCCTAAAAAGCTAAACAAATAAAAATGAGTTCTTATTCAACTTTTCTATGTCATATGATTTAATAGTTGTTGGTGCAGGACCAGCTGGTTCTACTGCTGCAAGGTTCGCTGCTAAGGCTGGTTTGAAGGTTGCTTTGATTGATAAAAGATCCAAGATAGGTTTTCCTAAGCAATGTGCAGAAGGCATTAATACTCATGGTATGGAGATTCCAGGAGTTAAGATAAGAAAGGATTGGATTTCTAATACTATTTATGCTGGACTGATTGGATTACCTGGCAAGGGAGGGATTCACATAATTTCAAAGGAGCCTAAAGGATATATTCTTGAAAGAAAGGTTTTTGATGCTGCTCTTGCTGATTTGGCTGCTGATGCTGGTGCTGATCTTATTAAATCATCTCCTGTTGTTGGCTTAGAAAAAGACAACACCGTTGTTAGAGTTAAAAATTCTAAGAATTTGAAAACAAAAATAGTCATTGGTGGAGATGGACCAGGTTCAATTGTTGGAAAAACCTCTGGTTTAGGTAATCCTATTAGCGGCATTGGTATGCAGTATGAAATTAAAGCCGAGTCTAAGTATCCTAATACTTTGCAAGCTTATTTTAGTAGGGATATTATTGATTCTGGTTATTCATGGGTTTTTCCTAAGAAAGATACTTTAAATGTTGGGATTGGTTCTTACAAGCAAGAAGCTTTGAAAGCTAAACTTGATAATTTTGTTAAAGCTGTTGGTGTTAAAGGTAAGATTTTGGAGACTAATGGTGGTTTGATACCTTTACATGGTCCTCTAGCTAAGTTTTATTCTAATAATGTAATGTTAGTTGGTGATGCTGCAGGTCATACAAATCCTTTAACTGGTGGTGGGATTCCTGTTGGTATGTTTGATGGTAAATTGGCCGCTAAGATTGCGATTGAAGAGTTGGAGTCTGGAAAAATGGATTTTTCTCGTTATCAAGATGAATGGTGGAATAGTAAGTTTGGCTGGACAACTAAGAAGAGCTTGGTTTCTAGTGCAAGATTTTTGAAATGTTTAAACAAAGGTTATATTGATGCCTTTCTGAAAAAAGTTGGTTATATTGAATTAAAGTCAAGCAAGGACTTTCCAAAAATTTTGTACAAAGTTATGAATCCTTGGTTAATGTTCCAATTGTTCTTGACTGCAAAAGATTTTCCTAAAATACAAAAGTACGCCTGGTAAAATGAACGTTAAAGATTATATTGCTAATTCAAAGTTGAGGATTCGCGTAACTCCTAATTCTAATAAAACAGAAATAAAAGGTTATGATAAGGAACGTAAAGTTTTATTGGTTTGTGTTGCTGCACCTGCAGATAAGAACAAAGCAAATCTTGAAGTTATCAAGTTCTTTTCTAAATTGTTAAAGAAAAAAGTTGAAATAAAAACAGGGTTAAAAAATAGAGAAAAAATATTATTGATTAATGACTAATTTTTTTTCATTCCTTTGTACTGAGAATCATAAATATCCATATCATCAGTCATGTCGCCTTTTTTCCAAGCCTCTACCCAATCTTGAATAACGAATTTTTTAATGCTACCATCTTCTTGAATGCAGAACACGTTTTTTATGCCTGCGTTGATTAACATCTTTTTACAAATAAAACATGGATGTGCATTGATGACTTTTTCTTCACCTTCCCAAACCTTTTCGCTGTAAAGGTATATGTCTCCTCCAAGAATCTTTGTGCCGGATCTTGTGGCATTAATAATTGCATTAGCTTCGCTATGTACAGTTCTACAAAGTTCATACCTCTGTCCAGATGGAATTTTAAGTTCTCTTCTCAAACAATTACCTCTTTCAATACAATCTCTAACTTTTCTAGGTGCTCCGTTGTAACCTGTAGCAACTATTTGATCATCTTTGACAATTATGCTGCCATGTATTGTTGCTAAACAATTAGCTCTTTGAGCAACTTCTTTTGCAATATTCATATAATATCTTTCTTTTGTTGGTCTGATAAATTTTTCTTTTTTAGTCATGATTGTTCACCTATTTTCTTTAAAGCTTCTTCAACTTGTGCGTATAGTTCTTCAAATGAACCATTGTTTTGAAAAACATAATCTGCTAATTCTATGCATCTTGAAAGATTTTGTTTAGTTGGATCGGTTGCAGAAAATTCTCTTTTTTCATCCTCTAAGAATTTTTCATAGGTTACATTATCCTTTGAACTTTTTCTTTTTAGATTTCTTTCATATCGAATTTCGGGTTTGGCATCCACTGAAAACATAATACAGGTTCCTCTTTTTTTAAGTGCAATAATTTCTCCTTCTGTTCTGATACTTTCCATAACTATATTTCCACCTTCTTTTTCTGCTCTCTCAAACAAGTATTCAGCAATATATCCTGATCCATTCTTTGCTCTAAGGTCATTTGCGACTAAAACCATTGAGTCACGATTCACTACTAAACCTCTTTTTTCAATTTCAGGGACAATACAATCATAAGTTGTAGAATAATGTTTGAAACCTTTTTTTTTTAAATATTCAACAATTGCTCCTTTTCCCGCTCCTAAAGTTCCTGTTATACCAATTATCATTTTATTGTTTTTATATATTCATCTATTATTTTCTTTGCTTCTTCTAGAGTGTGATATTCTTTGTATGTTAATTTTTGACATCCTGCAATCATTCTTGATAATATTCTTCCTTGATTTGGTCTGAATAAACATAAGATGTTCATATTATCTTTTGAAGCGATTCCAATTTCATATCCAACTCCCATACTAATAGTAGTTACTTCTGCAATTAACACATCCGCTGAATCTATCATTTCAACATCTTTGTCATGGATTTCTTGATCTGTTAAATGATTCTCTCCTTCTTCTTTTAATTCAGGATCACCAACGTGTTCTGTTAATACTTCTCCATGTTTCTTTAAGTGTTCAATTAAATCAGTGTAGATATGTACATCTCCTCTTCCGCCTGTTATTGACGCTGCAAAGTATATTTTCATTCTATCATTCCCTTGACTTTGTCCCATATAATTTTGTGAATATCTTCTATTGACATTAACATATCGTCTTTTGTACAGTTGATTACTGGCCAACCATATTTTTCTGCAACATATTTGAATGCACCGGCTGCATCTTCTAAATGATTTATGTCTGCTTCGTGTACATCTCTTCCATCTTTGCCAATATAATCTCTATGTCCTTTTGAATCCACTAATGTCTGTCCAACTTTTGGTGGCACATATAGTAACAAGCAAACATCAGGTCTTGGTATATTAAATATTCCATGTTCAAGTTCATCCAACCATTCCAAGAATTCATCTCTTTCTTTTTGATCTTTTATTTTTCCGGTTTGATGTCCCATGTTAGCTGAAACATATCTATTTGAAATAACGATCTTTCCGTCTGCTAACCATTTCCTAATCGTAGGTGCTGCTGCAAATCTATCGCAAGCGTAGAATATGGATGCTTGTTTTGCAGTTACGTCTTTTGCCTTTCCAAACTTGCCGTTTAGATATTCTTCAACAAGAACTGCGCTTCTCTCTCCGTAACGTGGAAAATCAGCTTCTTCAACATCGTAGCCTTCTTTTTTTAATCTTTTAATTAAAAGATTGGTTTGTGTACCTTTGCCACTGCCATCAGTTCCATCTATTACTATGAATCGGCTTTTCATTTTATAATCCTGGATATAATGGATGTTGTCCACATAGTTCTTTTACATCATTTCTAACTTTCATGATGATTTCTTTATTATTTAAGTTTGAGATTACTCTATTTATCATATCTGCAACTACTCTAACATCTGTTTCTTTGAAGCCTCGAGTTGTTAATGCTGGAGTTCCTAATCTAATTCCGGACGGATCAAATGGGCTTCTTGTATCAAATGGGATCATGTTCTTATTGCAAGTTATTCCTGCTTTATCAAGTGCTGTTTCTGCTTCTTTTCCGGCTGTGTTCTTATTTGTCAAATCAACTAACATCAAATGATTATCTGTACCATCTGTTATTAGTTTGAATCCATGTTCAATTAATCTTTCTGCCATGGCCTTTGCGTTCTTCAATACTTGTTCTATATACGTTTTGAACTCTGGTTTCAAAGCTTCGCCAAAAGCAACTGCTTTTGCAGCTATGACATGTTCTAATGGGCCTCCTTGCATTCCTGGAAAAACAGCTGAGTCAATCATTCCTGCTAAATTTTTCTTTGAATCAGGGTGATATCGCTCCTTTAATCGATCTTCTTGTTTAGATAGTATCAATGCACCTCTTGGGCCTCGAAGTGTTTTATGAGTCGTTGTAGTTACAACATCACAGTGTGGGAATGGCATCTGGTGTTTTCTTGCAGCAATCATGCCTGCGAAGTGGGCAACATCTGCCATCAAATAAGCACCTACTTCATCTGCGATAGCTCTGAATTCTTTGAAATCTATATTTCTTGGATATGCACTGTAACCAGCCAAGATTAATTTTGGTTTTTCTCTAAAAGCTACTTTTCTAACTTCATCCATATCAAGAATGTGAGTTTCTTTGTTTACACCATATGAAGTAAAATTGTAGAATTTGCCTGAGAAATTAACTTTGGAACCGTGGGTTAAATGTCCGCCATGATCCAAGCTCATTCCTAAAATTTTATCTTTTAATTCAAGTAATGCAAAGTATGCTTCCATGTTAGCTTGTGAACCTGCATGTGGTTGTACATTTGCATGTTCTGCGTCAAACAGCTTCTTTGCTCTTTCAATCGCTAGTTTTTCACTGACATCAATATACTCATTACCACCATAATATCTTTTGTCAGGGTAGCCTTCCGAGTATTTATTTGTCAACCAGCTACCCATTGTTTGCATTACTGGAATGCTGACAAAGTTTTCAGAAGCTATTAACTCAACAGTTTCTTTTTGTCTTTTGAGTTCGTTCATAATTGTCTCGGCTATAATTGGATCCTGTTTTTTTAGTTCTTCAATGTTCATTCTTTTTTCCTCACATAAGTACAAAATGAATACTCACCATATTTCTCATCAATATGGTCTTCCTTATTGATTAGTTTCCATTCATCAAAGTTTATTTTTGGGAAAAAAGTGTCTCCCTCAAATTCTTTGTCAATGATTGTAAGTTCAAGTTTGTCGGCGATTTGTAAGCCTTTTTTGTATATCTCGTATCCACCACAAATGAAAACTTTTCCTTTGCAACCATCTAATGCTTCTTTAAGTGAATGTTTTACAATTACTTCAACTGGTTGCAAATCCAGGTTTTTTGTAAGCATGATGTTTATTCGATTTTTTAATGGCTTTGACCCAATGGATTCAAACACTTTGCGCCCGTAAATAACTATGTGGTTCAAAGTCAGTTTTTCAAAGTGTTCTAAATCTGTTTTTATATGCCATGGCAAATCATTATTTTTTCCAATGACATTATTCTTTGAAACAGCTGCGATAATAATTATCTCATTCATTTACAATGGACCAACGGTTTCGAGTTTTTCAGTGGCTTCTTCTGACTTTAATCTTCCAAGTTCTTCTTTTGAATAATTACATATAATATATTTTGATAGCAAAGGATATTTCTCTTTCATTATATCGTATACTTTGTATGCAATCAATCTATATGATTCATGAGCAAATGGAACTGTTCTTAATTTAACCAAATGATATATGGCTCGTAAATTCATTGTTAACAAATATCTCTTTTTATAACCTAATGGTACGAGGTACTGTGCTTCCAAAGGATATTTCTCAACAACTTTTTCATAGACTTCTTTTACTTTATCCATTGCAGTTATATATTGATCTGCGACTCCAGAATTAGCAATATCTTGAGGAATGTCATATCCAAGTTCAGCTGTCAATAATGGATTTGTTTGTGTGCATATTCTGTGTCTTTGAAGATCTCTGAATGCACCGTAATCCATTACTATTTCGAATGTAAATTGTTCATGTTCTAATTCTCTCATTGGATAATCGAATTGTCCCATGTTTTTTAGAAATGTGTCAAAGATTTCTTCTTTCTCTTTTGTAGTCATGCTTTTAATCTTCGCTATTACTTTGGCAAAAGACTGTTGTTTGAATCGATACATTATGGCTGCAAGAATTGTATCATCTGGATTTGCAGGTGCGTTGACCAATGTAACAGGACTTTGGTTTTCATCTTCAACGTCTATTGAATCACCAAGTTTTGTCATTTCTTTATTTGTTTTAACCATGAAATAATTTCTATCGGCGAATCTTAATAGTGATGGTAGAACTTTTGTTGCTTCTGCTTTGACTTGTTCACCAATCTCATTCATTTCTTTCATAGGATGTGATAAAAGCTTCACAATTGCATGCACTAGCTGTCTGGCATTGACTGTCCATCCAAGACTTGTTTTTGTACATGCAGGCAGTAAATATCTGATGGCATCAAATCTTCTTGCTTCGCACGCTCTCGTCCATGCAACTTCAGTCATTCCTTCTTTCATTGGAGCGATTTTTTTAACATATTCAAGCACTGGTTCATGTAATTCCAAGTAAGTTTGAAATAATAAATCTAATAGTTCCTTAATTTCTTCGCTAAATTCAGACTTTTTTAGTTTTTCGTCCATGTAAATCGTACTATTATCGAACGAAACGTATCTGGTTGATTTCTCAATATATGAGCATAGTCTATTATCTTCAATAACTTTTGTTGCTAAAATACTTACACCTTCTAATCCTAAACCTATAACTGCTCCTTCTGCAACTGAGCTATGTCCAAATCCAAGAACCCATTTCTCCATGAATTGAATTGCTTGTTCGGTAGCGTGTTGAGCTTCAAGCCCACCTTTTGTCTTCTCAATTTCTTTTTTTAGATTTTCGAAGTTGTGTGTGTCTCCTTTTAGTAGTTTGAGAAAACTTTCTCTTAATCCCAATCTAGATCTGCTATATCTTGCCTGCATTAAAGCCCACACTTCAGGATGAAAGTTTTTTGTGGAAAAGATTGATTTATCTGTATTTGTAAAGAAATAATCTAGTATTTTCTTATCATCATCTGAGTAATCCATACCTATACCCCCAATTATAAGTATAGAAATTCTTTTTATTTAAAAAAATTGTTGTGCTAGAAAGAGAGAATGAGAATAATTACTTTTTCTTCTTTAGTAATTTAAAGAATAAGATTGCTTCCAAAATACTTGTGGCTAGCGACGTTAATGGCACGAGAACAACTAGTAGAATTGTTAGTATGAATCCTCCTTCAATGATATACATTACTCCTAATGCAGTTGCTAATCCATTGGCAATCTTCTTTAAGTGTAATACTGCTATTCCGAAGAATATTGACGTCAAAGCCACGATTACTAGTAATATTACATTGACTACCATCCAAGCTTGTGGCTCGAAAAATTGACTGACAATGTTTATCACAGTTATTGCGATTAGCACACCAAATGTAATGTAAGTCATTACTCGTAAGAACTTTGATTTTATTTTATTGGATAATATGTAGAATCCGTATAGCACGAGTAATCCTGTAACTAAGAATACTACTGAGCTAATAATTGTGGCATTAATCATTAAAGCTTTATTATCAGTAATTGCAGCTATAAACCCTATAATAAAAGTTGGAATTATAATTATTGCATTTACTACTGCTGCCCATGCCGCAAAACGTAATCTTTTATCCATCGTTGTAATAGTTAATATTTATGCATATAAATAGTTTTCTTTTCTTGATACTCAGAAAAACAGAAAACCGCTAACTTTGGTTAGTGAATAAATTCTTTTCTGGTATCCAAAAAATATTTTTTTCAAAACTTGTTACATATTTTTCTTAATACTAGTGAAAAACTATATAAAGAGGCTATTTCCTTCTTTTAGAATGGTTTCAAAGGAGTTCAAGACTGATTTGTTATTAGGATTGTTTATTGGTTCTTTGATATTGGCTAATACTCTCGGTACTAAGATCACATCCATCTTTGGTGTTAGGATGTCTTTTGGCATATTCTTTGTTCCAATTTTATTCTTAGTAACTGATATTATTGCAGAGGTCTATGGTAAGAAGAAAGCCACAAGCTTTGTCTATATAGCTTTGATAGTGCAAGTGTTTGCTTTAATAATGGTTTATTGGTCCATCAAAGCCTTTCCAAATCCTACTTGGGGAAACCAAGAAGCTTATGCATCTGTTTTTACTGCTACTCTTAGAATGACTGCTGCTAGTGTTGTTGCTTTCTTAATTAGCCAATTACATGATGTTTGGTCTTTTGAGTTTTGGAAGAAGAAAACCAAGGGAAAACATTTGTGGTTTCGAAACAATGCATCTACGATTGTAAGTCAGTTCATAGATACAACTATCTTTATGTTCTTAGCATTCTACATGGTTGCTCCAAAATTCACTGTGCCATTTATTATTAGCTTGATAATTCCTTATTGGTTATTCAAGATTGCTTTTGCAGCAATTGACACGCCATTTTGTTACTTGGGTGTTAGGTGGCTTAGGAAGAAATGATTTTTATGTACTCTTTTTTTATCCCAAACTCTAAAGATTTCATGTAAAAAATAGGGAACTCTTCTGATGTTGTGAGATTCATCGCACTAAGATGATCAAGTCTTTCATCGCTTGTTTGATCTGGTTTATGTGTGACTTTGTAGTCAGTTATGAAATGACGCAATCTTTTGCCAAGATCATTTAGTGTTAGAATGTGGGCAACAGTACCAATACCTTGTCTTTCTAAGCCTGATGTGTAGAACATAGGATCAAAATCACTCCAATCAATTATTAGTGGTTTGCTTGTTTGTATGCTGAACACCGAATATCCTATTTTTCTACTTGTTCCATCTAGAAAATAGTTTGTTGAGTGACTTTTGAGGGTTGGTATTGGTGTGTCTCTCATAGTTTGCTCAACTGTTATATTCTGTTCTATTAGTAATTTTATCATACTAGGAGTTTTAAGTGTTTGTAATGCTGTTTCCCAATTCATATTTTTAGAATTGAAAGTTTATTATTAAATGTTTATACCTCTTCTTATGTTAAATGGTTGAGGAAAGGAAAGTAATTAATACTTCTTTTGAATCCTTTCTCATATGATTTTGAAAGAAGGATTGGCTCTAGACATCGACGAAACCCTTTCTTGGACTTTTGGTTTTTGGGTTGAGAATTTGCAGAAACGATTTAGTAATCCTGAAAATTTATCTGTAGAAGAAATGTTTAATAAGTATAAATTCACTCAGAATGTTCCTTATTGGCAATCTGAAGAAGCTCTTGCTTGGATGGAGGAACATCGTAATCATAATGGTTTACAAAAAGAGTTGTCTTTGATTGAAGGTTCAAATATTTATGTTCCAAAAGTTAATAAAATAATCCCAATTTCTGTGTACCTTACAACCAGACCTGACACAGTTATAAAAGGAACTAAGCATTGGTTGGATAAACATGGTTTTCCAGAGGCACCAATCATTTGTCGTCCGAGCTTGATTCCTACTGAGGAAGGTGATGCTTGGAAAGCTGAGAAGTTAAAAGAATTATATCCCACTATCAAAGGAATAGTTGATGACAATGCAAGAGTTCTTCAGTCTTTGGAACCTGATTACAAAGGAGTTCTTTTCTATTTTCAGCATGATACAGTTGATTCAGTAATCCATGCTATTCCTTGCAAGACTTGGGAGAAGGTTTATGAAGCTGTTAAGAAAGAGTTTATGCAGAACTAACTATTGATATTACTTTCCTCTCATTCTATCAAATCGTTCCATCATAGCTTCAACTTGATGTGTAACTATAGGCCTTGAATGTGAGTAAAATGAATTCTCTGCAGCATATGCTTGGAGTTCTTTCAAAGGAATAAATTCAAAGTTTTCATGTTCTCTCCAATCCTTTGCAGCCTTCATTCTTTCTGTGACTTCAGCAATTGTTAGTCTTGTTATTGCGAGATAGTTTAATAATAATTCAAATGGGTCTTGTACGAGTGCAAATGGTTTTGGAGCTCCAACCAAATCTTTTGGAAGTATGTTTCCTTCTTCTTGTAGTTCTTGTCCTATTGATCTTATTCCGTCGTAATGATTAAATTCAAAGTCTTGAAATCCTTTTGCATGGTCGCCATATCCTGCTAGGTGATGTCTTAAACCTTGTCCTTTGTCTACGCCTTCACCTCTGATTGTAATAACAACTGGCAAGTCCTCTACAGGAGTTTTGTTGCCGTCCGGATTAACTAGTAAGAAAGTTCCTTGTGAGAATGGATTAACATGCATTGGTTTTTTCTTTGTCAAAACTATGAGGTCGGAAGTTTTCATCACATCATACATTTCAGCCATTGGGCTTGCTTTTGGATTATAGTCTAAATCTCTTGAAACACACACTTGAGAGTAACTTCTATTTGGTGAAATCAATAGTCTTGCTTTTTGACCTTCTATAATTATTGATTCAGCACCAACTTTGTGTCCATCAAAATAGTTAGGATTACTCCCTTGATTATCTTCATTAACTTGTTTTGCGGCAGCAATTATTTCTGGTGGTAACTCTGGTGAGTTTGTTATTGGAAGTATTTCTACAGAATTTACCATTGCTATAATATCACATTTATCATGCCCAATATCTCTCGCCATTGTGTTGGGATAGAAGTTTTTTTTAAAAAGATTTACTATTTCAACGTCTTAAGTGCTGTTCCTATAAGAAATATTGATCCTGTGATTAGAATTAAATCTTTTTTTGTTGCTTTTTCTTTTGCTAGTGTAATTGCTTCTTTTACAGAACTTGCAATTGAAGGATGATGGAATTGCTCAGCTAGTTTTTCTGGTTGTAATGCTGTTTTCATAGGTGGTTTTGTAACTATGAATTGTGCGTCTAACACTTTTATTTCTTCACTAATCCTTTTTACATCTGCTTTTTTCATTAAACCAATAACTACAAATAGTTTGTCATAATCAAGTTTGCTTACTGATTTGACTAATGCTTTCATTCCATCTGGATTATGTGCACAATCTAATAATATATTTTTTTCTACAAATTCAAATCTTCCCGGCCAATAAGCTTCTTGTACACCTGTTAATATTTCTTTTTCTCCAATTCCTAGAATTACTAATGTTGCAATTGCTATGCCGGCATTTTCTTTTTGGTAGTCTGCTTCGAAATCAAGATCTGCTTCTTCAGAGATAATTAATTCACAATTTTTTTCTTTGCAAACTTTTCTAATTACTTCAAGTGCTTCTCCTTCATTGCTAGTCACGACTGGTATGCCTTCTTTGATAATGCCTGCTTTTTCCATAGTTATTTCTTTTATTTTTTTCCCTAGAATTGCTGTGTGGTCCTTACCAATTCTTGTAATAACTGATATTATTGGTGTGCAAGTATTTGTTGCATCTAATCTTCCGCCAAGGCCTGTTTCCAAAACAACGTAATCTACTTCTTGTTCTTTGAAGTATATGAATGCCATCACGGTTATAGTTTCGAAAAATGTTAATTTAATTCCTTCTTGTTTTTCTATGGTGACTATTCTTTTTATTAACTTATTAACATCTTTATCTGAAATGTTTTCATTATTGATTTTGATTCTTTCATTGAATTGTGTCATGTGTGGTGAAGTATACATGCCTGTTTTGTAACCTGCTTCTATCAGTGTATTGTTGATCATTGAGCAAACGCTTCCTTTACCATTTGTTCCCGCTACATGTATAATATTCAAGCAATCTTCTGGGTTGTTAATTGCTGTTAGTAACTTATTCATATTGTCTAATGAATAATCTTCTACGAATCTTTCTAGTTTGTAGATATAATCCAAGGATCTGTTTGATAGTTCTGTAAATCTCAAAATGATAACCTCATGTTTAAGCCTGGTTTTTCTTTCATAATCTGTTCCCTGATATTCTTTAAGAATTCATCTGTTGGTGTTTTTAATTCTTTTATTCTTTTATCTGTGACTTGTGATGTTCGAAAACTTTTAAGTTCCCATACACAGTTTATGTCTTCAATTTCTTTTGCTATTTTCATCAAGTCTTCTTTTCTAAATATTAACCCTGGTATAATGGTTGTTTGGAATGTGATTTCTGCTTTCTCATCATATGCTTTTAATATTTCCAGTGTTTGTTTCATATCATTCATTATGTCTTTTGATGTTTTGAACCAAGTAGATGAATTTGTCACTTTATCAAATAATTCATTCATCGGTGCTTTGATATCCACATTTATTTTTGTGATGAGTTCATTTTTTAGCAGTGCTTCAATGACGTCTGGTTTTGATCCGTTGGTATCTATAACTGTTTTCATCTCTAATTCTTTTGCTTTGCTTAGCATGTCTAGTAATGCTGCTTTTTGAAAACATGGTTCGCCGCCAGATATTATTATACCTTCAACTGTTCCTTTCTGGTTTTCCATCTGCTTTTTTATTTCTCGTAAATCGATTTCTTGCTCGAACTTTGTTTCTAGAAGGTGTGGTGTGTTACAATATGGACATTTGAAGTCGCAGCCTGACAAGTATATTTTCATATATAATTCGTTTGAGAAATCTACACTTCCGGCCTCTATAACTTCTTCTATATATGCTTGCATTTGTGATTGTAGAATCTTGGGATTTATTAATGTTTAGAGAGAATTATGCGTGGAGGTTTTGTCCTCAGTAAGATTTATTCTTCTTCCTCTTCTTCGTCGTTAAAAAAAGAACTAAGATTTTTGCTTTTTATCTTCGCTTTGTAGCTAATCGCAGTCATGTTTAATCCCTGGTACTCGGTTATGTTTCTATTAGGGTTGTGCCTTTTTTAAATATGATTAACCTTGAAACGATAGCTTTCAAACGCACTGTTTTGAAAGCATAGTTTCTTATAATCTCCATTTAAAAATGCTCAGAGGGTTAACTAGTGTTAACTTAGTTTTGATGTTCAAAGAATTCTTTGAGGAAGGGTATGGTTTTCATTCTTTTCTCATTTACAAAAAAATATTGGTTTTTTTGAACCTCGAAAAGAACTTTACTCTTTTCTCAGTCCCATAATGCTTTGTCTGGCTTCAGATAGTATTTTACCAGTCTTAGAATCAATTCTTACGTTTATTATGTTAAAGGTTTGTGTGATTAAAGTTAGGTTGAATATCTCTGTTCCAAGATTTTGCAATATAGCTATTATCTTGGATACTATTTCAGCAGAATATTTTTCTTTTACTAGTTTCTCCGCAATTTCAACTGCGTTTTCTAAAGTGATAGAAACATTCTTCATATTCAAAGGTTTAACTCTATCTTCAGGCTTTTTGAAAACTTCTTCTTCTGGACTTCGCGTTATCTGTTTACCAATTTCAAAGACAACAACTTTGTCCTTTGTTTTACTATAAAACCCTAGTTGCCAGTCACCTTGTAAGTTATGAATAATTGTAAACGCATGAGCTAAGAACACTTCAGGATTTTCCTTCTTAAACTCCTTGAATATATTAGAAGTTTCAACGTGTTTGATCGCGGTTTTCAAAAGCATAATTAGACTATGCATAATTAGTATATAAGCGTTTTGGTGCTATCCTAAAAGCTCTGTAATCGTTACAAACCTATAACCTTGTTCTCTTGCTTGGTCAATAATGATTGGTAACGCATTGTTTGTTTGTTCTCTTTCTGCTGGTCCGTCATGTAATGCAATAATACTGCCTGGCTTTAAGTTTCTTATTACTCTAGACACTAACACTTCTTCTCCTGGTTTGTTATAATCCATTGGGAAGATGTTCCATGTAACTGTTTGTAAACCAAGTTTTCTTGCAGTTCTTAATGTGCAAGATGTCTTGAAGCCATAAGCTGGTCTGTAATACTTTACTGTTTGGTTTATGATGTTTTCAACTTGTTCTTTGTTATTTGCTAATTCGTAATAATTCTTTATTACAAAGAGTTTATGTGTCATTCCATGTATTCCTATTTCATGTCCTTCTACAGTTGTTCGTTTTAGAATATCTGGTTTTTCTTCAACTCTTATTCCTGTTACAAAGAAGGTTGCTTTAACATCTTTCTCTTTCAAAATATTTAGAATTGTTTCTGTATCTTCGCCTGGTCCATCATCAAATGTCAATGCTACGATTTTCTCATCTGTTTTCACGCTTGAAATAACATTTCCAAGCACATCTGAACTTGGATGAATCGCTGCTAAACCCCAGAATAGAATTGCAAGAATTATAATGCCTATGATGAGAAACTTTTTTTTCATTATTATATTTGATCTTGTGAATCAATAAACTTTGCAACTGCCTTGGGTACTAATTGTTTCCAAGAAATATCCTTATCAGCAATTCTTCTTCTTATTTCTGTTGCACTTATTCCTTCAATGTGATCGGGCATAGAAACTGTTTTCACATTATATCCAACTCCACGACCATAAAATACGTCGCTTATATCCGGCACAATCATTGTGTGCCCATCCATATTTTCATCTTCAAAAATTTGTTTAATCATGTCTACTCTGTCTTGAGCGCTATGTTCCTCATCAGTATCGCGAACTAATATTAATACTGGTTTGTCAACACTTTTCCACAAGGCCACATGACCATTGTGCGGTGGGCTGTATCTTCCTATAAAACAAGCTCGTTTCATTTTTTATTATCTTGCTTTCTTTGTCTTATTAAATCCTTCGTTCCTTTATTGCTTAATCCTGTTGTTGGAGTTGGTAATAATTTGCTTGTATCTTTGAAATTAATCCATGTATGCCATTTCCCATTCTTCTTGAACTTCTTCTTAGCTAATAACACGACTCTTGACGGTATATGCTCTGAAACAATTTCATAGTTTTTGAGGTGTTTGTTTATCTCTTTACTAAACTCTACGACTTCTTCATGGGTTGGCATGTTATCTTCTTTTAGTCTTTCTCTTGATTCTCCAACATGCATGTATGCTTTTACCTCTATAAAATATGTGTTTGCTTTCTCTATTAAATGAGCGTAATTCTCTGGTTCGACATCATTTTTTCCTTTTATAACAGTTATTCTGATGCATGTCCTGTCATTTCTTTTAGCCATGTATTCTAAGCTTTTATTGAATCGCTCCCAGAAATCTTTGAACAATGGCTTGTCAATCTTTTTCAATAATTTTTTGTTTGGCGCATCCATACTAATGTATAATTGAGTTATTGGTCTTAGTTTCTTAATCTCTTCTGGGTATTGTGCATTCGTAACTAAGAAAGTTGAGATTCCTCTTTTGTGAAATAAATCTATTATCTCGTTGATTTTTGGATATATGATTGGTTCGCCTGTTAGTGAGAGAGCAACATGTTTTACTTCCAAAGATTGTTCATATGCTTTCTTGTTTAACCTTTCAAATCCTTTAAATCCAATCAATAATTTGTGATGTGCAGCAATGCTTTGTTCTATTATCTCCTCCGGGTCATCGACTGCCCATTTCCAATCTTTGGAGACGGGTGCTTTGTATCCTCTCCAGCAAAACTCACATCTATTGGCACAACTCATTGAAGTTGTCATCTGTAAGCATTGGTTGCTCATAATACCATAAAACTTTAATTTGTAGCAGCCACCTTCATCTCTTAACATGCTTTTTGTCCAGCCACAAATCTTCACAGCACTATGACTGCCTGCTATTCTATACTGTTGCTTCTCGAGTGTATCTTTATACTTTTTATCTGAGAGTTGTTTTAACATATTCTAAGAAAACAATGTTATAATTAAAAAGATTTAGGTTTAGAAACTCTTCGTTTAGAACTCTTTTATATATCTATAATTTGTCCATCTGGACCTGGGTTGATAATTTTTGATTTTCCTATCTTATCTTTAGTGTAGAAAGTTTCATGTAGATGTCCGCATAGAACTAGCGCTGGTTGATGTTCTTCTATGAATTTTCTAAAACTTTTACAGCCAACATGTCCTATCGCGAGTAAGTCTTGTTTTGTGCCATACGGAGGGCCGTGTAGTAGCAAAATAGTCTTTTTTCCTTTCATTACTTCCGGAAACTTTTTTGAAACCATTTCAAATCTTGGATCGGTTGTTGCAAATCCTCCTCCTCCGTAGCCAATAAATGCATATTTACCTGTTTCAAAGACTGCTTCATGCAAGAATTGGATGTTTTTAGAATGTTCTGATAAGAATCTCGTTGTATCTTCATCTTCATGATTGCCATGTAATAGGAGTACTTTCTTAGGTAATCGATCTATTTGATTCATAATATACTCTATCTCATTCTCAAAAATCGTGAAGTCTCCTAAGCATATTATGAGATCTACTTCTTTTGCTTTCCTTATTACTTCTGCAAAGTCACTAGGACTTCCATGGTGGTCTGCGAATGCGAGTATCTTCATAATAGAATTGATTATTGAAAGTAAGTATTTAAAGTTTTAGAAATTGACTTTCTTGTTTTCTTACTCTTTTTTTCAATTCTGTTTCAATACGTCTGCATTGAGAAGGACTAAAAATTTCTATAAAATCACTATATATGGGATTCATTCCAAACAATGCGTTTGTTGTTTTTAAGTATACAATCTCAAACCTGTTTGCAGGTGTGTTTAACTCTTCCATTTGTGTAATTGTAGAAACATCCAGAGTTTGTAAAAAGCCTTTTAAGATGTAATCAAATGTTTCATGTGTACTGGATCCATAACCATACATAGGGGATATGAGTGTATAGGCAAACACTAGATTAAAACTTGCGTCCAGCGTTTCGAAACCAAGTTCTTTTTTGAATGGAAGTGCCGGATCTATTGGAATGGCTTCATGTCCATCAAACATCATGTTTGGAAGAACTAAGTCGTTGTGTAATTGATAAGAATTTCTAGTTTTATAAGCATGTGATCGTATTTGACGTATTTTTTTTATTAAGCTATCCTGATGCATTCGAGAGTATTGTCCTGTCTGAACTATTTGTTCATAACTCTCTCCCTCAATAAAGCTCAGTAACAAATTATTTTTATCTTTTGCTATAATAATGGGTGCCTTTATCTGTGCTTCTTTCCAATTTTTCAGCACAGTTGTTTCTAGTTTGACGTTTTCAGATCCTGACTCTGAAACTTCTGGATATCTGAGTCTGTAAGCAAGACCTCCAACATTTTTTTCAAGATGTGCCAGGCCTAATTTTCTTTGAATCTTGCTTCTTGGTGTCCATGCACTATAGCTTTTTAGAGCATAATATTGTCCATTAATTACTAATTTATATGTTTGTGAGAAATTACCGTGTTCTGAACCTAGTGATGCGACTGTTTCATCCGGATTGGCCGCTAAATATTTTGCTTGAGTTAGAATCTGTGAAATTTTAATCACCCGTTTGCGTATGTACCAACTGTCTCGCGCTTTAAAATAGTTGGTGTTGGCGAGTGTGCTTTGTGGGAGTTTATTCTTTCTATCGTTACTTTGTTCGCTAAATCTGCAAATTGTTCTTCTTTTCCAAGGTAGAGTGTGTTCTGATTTAATGCAGGCAGTATTGGAACATTTATTCTTTCTCCGTTAGACAGTATGTTAGTCATTATTCCTGCGTAGAGTTCCATTCTTTCTGGATCGCTATTGTGAACTGCAAATTTTCCAGCATTTTCCAAGTAAATGTTTGTAAATTGTGAAGGGTTCTGTCTCCATTGTTCATACAAGGCTGGTTGTTCATGTTGTAGGTGGTGTAGTAATGTGCTAATAATGTTTTGTCCCATTCTAACTCTTCCTTCTGCATCCTGAGATTCTTGCATTACTTCTCCTAAGTTTACATCATAAGCATAATGTCCATTAGGAAATTTCTTTGCTAATTGCATTAAATAAGATACTTCAATACCATAATGCTTTGGAATCTTTAATGAATGCCATACTTCTTTTGCGGCACCTACACCTCCTGATAGGGGACCATTAAATCCACTAATTCCAGGAAATATTTCTAGTTTCGTATCCACTGTTTCCATCATAGGTTTGGCGAGTGTTCTTGAATTCACGCTTTTCAAAAGAGTGTCATTGTATCTGGGGTCGGTTCCAAGTCTGGCACATTCATCTAATACTTGTTGGTATGTATCTTCTAGTTCGAAAGTAGCTTTGGATAAAATTGTTCTTTTGTCTTCAAATGGTCCTGCCAAGCCGTATACGAAGTGTGGGTCAATGTTTTGAAAATCAGAATCTAAGAATATTAGTATGTCTCCTGATGCAATCGCCATTCCTAAGTACATTGCAGTTCCTTTTCCTGGTATTGTTCCAATATCTGGTTTGTGTCCGTTGTATATTCCTGTAAGTGTTGGATCAAACACATTAACTGCTTTTACTGGTAATGGTGTTCCTCTACTAATTGAGCGATGAATCATGTCAGAAAAGGGATGTGTGTCTACAGCTGATTCTAATGCTGCATCGATAGTTCTCATGTCTGATGAACTATCTGCGATTATGATTTCATCTATGCACCCTAAAGCCATTAAGTTTGCAAATGCTGGAAAATAATTTCCAATTGTTTTATACTCATTTAGTGCTGGTAGTATAAGAGAAATTGTACGTCCATGTTTTTCTAGTGGTCTTTCTTGTAAATCACTGAAATCTTTGTGTTCTCTTTGTTCGATTATCATTGTTACTATTATTATTAAGTTTAGAAACAAGCAAAAACTAGCCCACTTTCACTCAATAGTGACTAATAGGTCAACTTTCTATTAAAAAATTCCCATGTGGTTTTTTGTGAAAATTAACAAACTTTATATACTCATGTTAACTTTATCAAACAATGACTGATTTAAATCTTAAAATACTGTATGAATTAGACGATGACGCGAGGTCTAATTTATCAAACATTGCGAAGAAAACCAGAACTAGTCAGCAAATGATAAGTTACACAGTAAAACAGCTTATCAAAAAAAAGATTATACTGGATTTTACAACTGTTTTTGATTATAGTAGATTTGATTTAAATTCTTATATTGTGATGTTTAGATTATTTTACAAAAGCAAGAAAGATTTCAATAATTTTTTGTACTACTTGAAAAATACTCCTGAACTTTCCAAACTAGAAGTGCTGGATGGAAAGTGGGATGTTTATGCAGTATTCCTTGCACCCAACCCATCATACTTCAACAAAATGCTTCATAAAATAAAATCTGATAATATTTATTTAGTGAGAAATGAACTTATAATAACAACCGTTGTAACCTATTTGTTTCCTAGAACTTATCTTCGTAGCGGAAAACATGATTTAAGAAAATTTATGATAGTTGGTGGGGATAGAAACGTTGTAAAACTAACAGATAATCAAAAAGAAATCTGTAAACAACTCTTGTTTTCTCCTTTAGCTAAAATTAGTGATTTATCAAAGAAAACTAATATGAGTTTTTTGACTATAACAAATGCTATTAAGAATCTCAAAGGTAGAAATGTTATCAGAGGTTTTAAACCAATAATTGATTATGAACAAATAGATGTTATTTGTAAGAAAATATTCATAAAATATCAAGGTGTTTTGTTAGATGAAGAGAAAATAGTTGCTTTTTGTAAAGAATATGTCAACGTAATTAATATTGTGAAAACGTTTGGAAAATGGGATTTAATAGTATCTGTAGAGGCGCGTAAGAAAAAAGATTTTGATGATTTCTTAACGAGTTTAAGAGAACAATTTGAAGATTACATGGCTGATTTTGAAGTGACAGATGTTCAAAAGACAGAGATGCTCAGATTTCTACCAAAAAACTATTTTGCAGACTAATTACAAACTATAATAATCTTCTAATATAACCTTATCAAGCTTCTCTAAGTCCGTAACTTTGTATAAGCGTCCTTCTCCTATCTTTACTATTCTCTTTGCTAGTTTCTCTCCGTCTTTGTCTAGCTTTATTCCAATGACTGAAATGGTTATGCCCTCATTCCTTGCAATGCTCACGGCTTTTATTGTATCGCTTTCTGGTCTGTCTCCTTTGGTTGGAAGTGCATCTGTTAAAAGAATCAAATGTTTGGTTTCTTTCTTGTTAGAAAACATCTCGATTGATTTTTTTATCGTTTCTGCAATATTTGTCTCCATTGAGGCTCGTATGTTTGTTAAAGTTTGTAATATTCGCATGAAGTCATTGCATGGCTCAACAGCATTTTTAATTTCAGAGCCAAAAACAATTAATCCAACTTTATTCTTTTCTTGTATTGCTTTAAATGCTAATGCAACTCCGGCTTTTTTTGCAGTTCCAAGCTTATCTCCTTTCATACTGCCGGAAGCATCCAAGCCATAAATAATAGAAATCTTACCTTTACTCTTTCGATCAAATATTTTTATATCATCTTTCACAATTTTTCGATGTTGTCTTCTGATGGCTGTTTTAATAGTTCTTCTAATAGATATGTCTTTATACCTGCTTTTCTTATAACCAATTGTGTCTTCTCTATCTCCATACGTATCTGGTTCTTTCTTTCGTTTATCTCCAAAGCCTTTTGCAACCAGATTATCCAGTTCTTCAGTGTAAAGAATTAGCGAGCTAAGAAATATTCCTTTATCAGTTATGTTACCTTCTTTTGACAATAGTTTATCTTTCTTCAACTGTTCAACATTATCTTCTATATTATTGCGAATTTCTTTTTGGAATTCAGGAATTTTAATATTTTTTTCAACATAACCAGGAGCATAATTTGTGAGTCTACGAATAATTTTTTCGCCAAACAATTGTTCAGCTAAGGTATAATTATTAACTAAGTTCTCCATCATCAACTCAGGTGTGAAATTACCAATACCTTCATTTATACTTTCTAGAATTAATTTACCATCTTCAATTTTCTGTTTATCGCTTTCCAATACAGAGCTCATTAACTTATCATGTTCATCGTCTTTCTTGAGTTTGCCTTGAACTTCGTCTATGGTTTCTGTGGTTTTTACTTCTACTTCTTCATAATCTAGTTTCTGCCTGTCAAAGACAACCACCCTTTTCGCAGAATTTTTCAAATTCCTCCTGAACATAATCTTCAGGTTTCTTCAAATACTTGATAGATGGTTTTAAACGAATACGATGGCTCAAAACAGAGATTAAAATAGCTTGGATGTCTTCAAGAGCAACTTTTGTTCTGCCACTAAGCAAAGCATGTGTTTGAGCTCTTTCATATAAACCGATGCTGGCTCTGACACTTGGTTTCTTCTCAACATTTTCATCGATTCGAAGATCTCTGACAAATTTCAAGCATCCTTCTAATAAGGAATCAGGAAACTCAAGTATGTTCTTGCCGGATTTCAAAGTAATCTTCTTCTCGATTTCCAAGTTTTCAGGGTAATGAGAATAAATTAAATCAAATCTGTCTAAGAAAACATCTGATAAAGGTTCAGTGCTTGTATCCTCAGGATTCATTGTTCCTATGAAAACGAAGTCCGCATCAAAGTCAACCTTGTAGCTGCCAATCGTAACTTTTTTCTCTTCTAAAGCCTGTAGTAAAGCGTTTTGCAATTTCTCAGAACAACGATTAATCTCGTCGAAGAACAATACTCCGTTGTTTGCTTGGAAAATTTTTCCAGGACTGAATGCTTCCTTGCTTGTTGGACCGAACTTCAAAGCTTTGATTGGATCAATGTCACCTATCAAATCTTCTGCCGTAAGATCAGGTGATCCTTGTACCCTAACAAATGGTGCTTTTTCGCTCAAAAGTTTTCCTTTTGGTGCGCCAGCAACTTTGTCGCTGAGCGTACCTTCAATTCGTGGCATTAGTTTTGCAATGTTCTTGGCCAGAGTTGTTTTTCCAATACCCGGTGCTCCAACTAAGACGATGTTTCTCTCACTTAGCAAAGCTGATTTCAAATGTTTCTTCACATCCTCTTGACCTAGGATATCTGAAAAGTCTTTGTCAATTAATGTTTTGTATTTCATTATGATAACCTCCAAATGTTACAGGGTCAGAGGCATAGGGGTGAAGTTTATATACTTTGTTGTAAAAAAAGTCTATTATTTTTTAATTATTAATGCGGTTGAGTAATTAATCATTTTATTATCTTTAATGAATGTCTTTATGAATTCATATGCTCTGTCTACGAACTCTTCAGACAATTCTTTTTTTCTAAATATGAATGGAATAAGTTCCTCTCGAATTTGTTTTTCACCATTAATTTTCTCAAAGTCAAGATAATTTGTTAGTGCTTTTTCCTGGAATGGTATTTGGCTTTTGTTTAATTCTTTCTTCACATTTTCAATTGTATTTTCATCATATTCTACTCCATAAATTTCTGGCCAGAATTTCTTTCTAGCGTACATAATCTCACTTTTTATTGATTCTTGAAATATTAGCATTGTGCCATCTTCTTCCAATATCTTGAAAAACTTTGTAAACACATTATCAAGTGTTGCTCCATACAAACAATGAGATAACACAATCAAGTCAAACTTTTCGTTTAATTCTAAATTTTCTAATTTCTCTAAACAAGTTTTCTTAACATGTTCCCCATTATTATTCATATATATGTCAATTGCTTCTTTAGAAGTGTCGTTTGCAACGATGCTTATTTTCTTATTTGTTTTTTTGAGTGCATTCATCATTTCGTCGCCTTCTCCGCACCCGATATCTAGAATCTTAATCTCTTCTTTTGCAAATTGATTAATGGTTTCGGCTAGTAGAATTATTTGATAGTGCCCTCTACCTACAACTTTGTGCCAAAGTCCATATACTTTTTCTCTATCTGTTTTGAAATATTCTTCATATCTGCCCATTCTTTTTTTCTGAATTTGTTTTGATTATAAATATTGTCATATTAAAATCCGAAAATATTACTGGACATTTCGGAAATATTTGTCGTCGAAGAATCTGAATCACTGGACATGTACTGCCGCAGAGAATATTAAGAAGAAAGAATTTTTCTAAAAAAATAAAATGTTCATTAAAGTAAATAATCGGATTTTGGATCAGACCAAACTTAGAATGCAGCAGCTCATTATCAAGAATCACATTATAATATCTATATATGATTTATTGCAAATTCATGGATTCAAGAAAACCAGAAATGGCTTTGTAAACAAGGATTTGAATTTGAAATTAGACTTAAAATTTGATAAAGC